>Ga0233431_1001279_pt1 | contig 44787 bp, 35 predicted proteins | sample SI_118_April2016_FD_179867 | JGI IMG/M metagenome (GOLD analysis project Ga0233431, IMG submission 179867) | Seawater microbial communities from Saanich Inlet, British Columbia, Canada - SI_118_April2016_200_MG | ecosystem: Environmental > Aquatic > Marine > Inlet | place: Canada: British... | reverse complement strand
GAACATAAAGAGGAACATAAAGAGGAACATAAAGAGGAACATAAAGAGGAACATAAAGAGGAACATAAAGAGGAACATAAAGAGGAACATAAAGAGGAACATAAAGAGGAACATAAAGAGGAACATAAAGAGGAACATAAAGAGGAAAGTGATATCGATAGTGACGATGAATTTTTACATAAATCAAGTAATGAACAACAACCTAAAAATGAAGAGTATAATAGCGAATGTGTTTGTCCATATTGGGCAATGGGTAATTGCAAAGATGGTAATCGATGTGTGCGCTCGCATGATCCAAGTTTTTATGAAAAATATAAGTGGGGGACATGTATAGATATGATAATGTTCGGTAGCTGTGATAAACAATGGTGTACGGCGCGACATAATACAGATATAAATAAAAACATACCGAAGCAATTACATAAAATACCATGTGTTCATATATACGTTGGTAATAAATGTAATCAAGGTGGCCGATGTAATTTTATACATGATGATACATTGTTTGGAAAGTTAAAAGGACATTGTACGACCTTTTTAACAAAAGGACGATGTAATAAAGGGAACATCTGTAAATTTACACACGATCCAAATTATGTATTGAATAGCATTAATATTGACGAGCCTGTAAATAATATAATTGTACAAGATGCACCAACTAATTCATTCTGTGATGTAGTTAGGCGGTCGCATTCTATAATAAATGAAAAGAAAAATGAAAATAAATCTGAACAATCAATAGGTGAACACCGTAGTAATGCGCTAATTTGTGAGATTAATAACAATAATTTACAATGTATAGAAAATGAACAGGAAAAATTGATGGAAATAATGCAGACATGTATAACCAAATATATGAAGTTACATACTGATAAAAAAAACCTTAATAAATAAGCACATCAATAAGCACATAAATGAGTTTGTTAAATTAACTGATTTAACAAACTTATAAATGTTGAGTATATATATAATATTAGCAATGGATAATTATTTTCATGTATGTCCGGCTGTTATGAGTGATGGAAGGATATATACAGATTTCAGGCAATCTGTTATTTATGATACAGATGCTATGAATGGTAATCATTTGGCAAATAATAATGAATTTGGTAAATATATTTACAAACATGGTAACTTAATTAAAAATAAAGCGTTAAATAAATGCGAATGTAATACATGCTGGGTTGCTCCGAAAATTCATATATTTAAGACAGTTGTGTCTCCTAAACAGTTAATGTGGCAAAATAAGCAATATGATGAAGATTTTTTGGCCAATAATTAATTATAGATGCATTTATATTGTTTGCTATAATATGTTTTACATGCATTATTATATGATATATCATTCAGCATTATATTTCCAATTTCAATAACATCCTCAATCGAGTTATGTTTTTCGTCGATGATTACAAGCTGTCCATTTGCATATACACATACTGTATGGTTGTCCATTTTTATGGCTTTATAATGTATTTACTTATCAAACTTTATATTCATCAATTTTTAATCTGGTATATTGCTCTTAAAATTTGCAAATTAAATTTTTCAAATTTTTATTGTAAATAATATATATAACTAGTATCAATAACATTATGTCACATCATAATCAACTAAAACATGCTTTAACAGTATCCGCCAGTAATGACGGTATTTTACATGACAGTGGTGTTCATTTAGCAGTCGTTTCCAGCGAATCCGATAGACTTAGTAAAAAAGACACTGCGCGATATAAAACATTTGTAGACACGTCGAACCCAACGCGATGTGGTATGGTAACGGCAATCGGTTTGTTAACACAACACCCCGATAAAATGTCGGAAGTTGCTATATTAAAGTGCTTATCCGCATTAGGTATAACACTTAATGATATTGCGATGAGTAAACATTATGGATCATCACATTTGTTGCATAAATTTGATGATATTGAATATAAAATAGATAAAATAGATGAACGTACAAAAACCGATATGAGTACAATGAAAGAAACGCTAGACACAGATGTCGGACGAACACGCGAAGAGTTGGAAAGGCACCGATCCGATTATCAGCAACAGCTCGCTACTAAAGAAGCCGAGTCGCGAGCCCTACAACAACAGCTCGTTGAAAAAGAACTACACCTACGTACACAGTACGACGACTTGATTATCGAACAACTCGACAAGTCGCGAGCCCTACAACAACAGCTCGCAACTAAAAAAGATGAGTTTAACACACAACAATACACCATACAACAGCTCAAATCTAAAGAATCTGAGTTGACCACCCAACAAACCGAACTACATCAACAGCTCGCAACTAAACAAACCGAGTTTGACGCACAACAATCCACCCTACAACAAGAGATTGTTCGACAAAAAGACGCGTTATACAACCTACAAACACAACTCGTTAATGAACGCATCGAACATTCACGTGAACAAGACACCCTATCACAACAGCGCGCTGAACAAACCGCCGAGGTTACAACCCTATCACAACAGCTCGAGCAAAAAGAAACTGAGTTGTACACCGTTAAGAATAAGTTGGCACACGTTTCGGCTGATCGAGCAAATATACAGGCACGTTTAACAAACCAGCAACAACAACGCGGTGGTGGATCGGATATATCAGAAATGCATCGATACGCAATGTCTACTGACGCCACTGACAAAAAACTACTTCAAATATCACTTGCTAACTACATTCCTCATTTAACAACCGATAATATTATCAACAATCGCAAATTGCAAGTATCAGCATCAAATACAATTAATGCACGCACACATATATTCGACAAATCAACGTATACTGAATTTGGTAATTTAGCGATAGCATATATATTATCTATGTTATACGATACCAATAATGCCTATTTTGAAGAAACCAATAATGCCTATTTTGAAGAAACCAACCACCAAATTGATCTACAAATTGATGAAATAAAAAGAAAAATGCATACTATTAACAATACATATGAACATACATTATCGGAACAGCAAATAAATATACAATACAAATTAGAGTATATCAACTTGATCAAATTGTATACTGCTGAACAATCAGAATCGCGCAACGAATCAATTAATCAACAAATACAAATACAAATACAACACACAACGTCTGAGATACGCAACATAAATGAAAAAATAGAAACATATAACGACACTATATCCGAAATAGAAAGGAGTAACCCGGAATTGATATTATTGCAAAATCAAGTTGATTATCTTAATCAACTTTGTGTTCACCCGCATGACGATATAGAAAAAATGATTAACAATCTTGGAATATATAGCAAAAATATATCAGAGTTACATAATGAGTTACGCCCTGTGTTACTAACGTATTTTAAAACGAATTGTTATCCGACATTCGATAGTGTTTACAATGAACATATGGAAACTATAATACCGATGAATATATCAGAATACGACTATACGAATGTAGTTTGCGCTTTTTTAGCAAATTTGGCGATGCTGGTTAAATTATGTTGTTTATATGCCGTTGATAATACATTGCAAATAGACATTAATTCAAAATGTAGCGAACTCGAAAAGCTTAATATAACACTGGTTGACAAAATTTGCGAAAATGGAGTTCATGGTTATTATTCACCCGACAATAACTTAGCACTCCTATTTATTTTATCGAATCAATCTGGTAGGTTGCTAAAATATAAACGTTTCGATATTGATCTCGACGTTTCCATGCATGATATCGCACATGCATTTGTTGCAAAATATATAACCGAATGTACAAACTATAGCATATCGCTAATGCAATTTTGTAAAGATGCGATAAATTTGTGTAATAATGCTATTAATAGTACACACGATGATAAAAATACATCAATTGGCATAGCAATATATGCAACCATGCTAGCCGGTCACGTAGCCACAATGGATCACGATGCTATTTTGGTGGCGATATCGCAACCATACACAAAATATGATGTTAGTGCAATATCAATCCAAAAATGTATCAATTTTGGTGAGCGTGACGAGTATCTGACAAGTTGTTATAAAGCATCGATATGTAATATGTTGAAAGATATTTGTGACGACGTTGTATCGACAATGAATATGCTTATTGATGCGAGTATATACGATCATGACGATTCGCAAATATTGAACAACAAATGTGCGTACCATTATGATAAATTAATGATGTGTTTGGAAAAGTTGCGATTTTATGGTGTTGGGAAAATTCTTTCAACACATAACTGCAATAATGCAATAAATGTAGTAAACACCGTATTATCGATCATATCGACGGTATTCGTTGATAATAATAATACACTCGACGCCACGCATAAATTTACCGAATTATATCGCATATTTAATGATGCGTTCAAAAGTCATAACATACCATACAATGTCGCTAACCAATTTAATTTGTATGATTATACACTTGAAATGGTGCATTTAATATACGGCGACATAGAATGCTTTACTATAGCAGACATAACTAAAAATAACTTACCTTTTCGGTATCAACCAGATACCAGCGTAATACATAAATTCGACGAGTCATTTAACTACGTAATGCCACTCAACGCCAGAGTATTCCTTATGCAAATATTATGTTGTTACCAAGAATATCGTATGTCCATTGTGCATATGTCGCGATGTTCAGAACCATTACTTGCAAACATGCTTACGAGTAAATTCATGCCACGCACGCATGAGCAAAAAACAAATTCTCAGAATACGCAAATTAGCGACAATCAAATACAAATTGCATATGACAACTGTGACCCATATTACAAGATGGTAGTACATAATGAAAAATCAATGGACGTGCTATGTAAATACAACGATCTTAAGTACAATATATTTATATTAAAGGATGCATTGTCAGACGTTACGATAACACAATCTCATTTATATAATGAATTGGATCGTGCAATAAAATATATTATTGCATATCGAGTCACTGACAATATAATAATAGATTACAACATCATAAAATTACATATATCGAATATATCACAAATATTACCAATATATATCGAGTTGGAACATCCAGAAGAGGACAACGTTATATTACGTATATGTACTATATGCGACGATATAACTAATTCATTTGATGTGTGTGTTATACAAATATGCGACGTATTCAACACATTTGCTGATCTATGTCAATCTATAGTTAATACAGATATTGAGTTAAATACTAAGTCAATTCGTGACTATATTGTTGACGAAGAACCCAACTCCGACGAATTAATCACTGTACCCGCCATATATGTACGTTACATAAAAACTGATAATAATCCTGACAAAAAAATAATTGCAAATATTATAAGCAATTATGATGGCGAACGCGACACCGATACGACAGGCCAGCTTGAACAAATTTTCATTGATAATAGGGTAGTGTGCATATCGAATATAGACAAAGCCATTGAAACTGAACATGACACAGTATCATATATGATATATAAATCATTGCCCATATACGATGACGAATCACCCATGATTAACATACAAACGGCCAACGAATTAATAAATAGTGTTAAAAGTATCGATTGCGATGGCATTGTAAAAAATAAAGTTATTAACAAAATACGTTTAAGAACACTTATTACTATTGATCACACGAAACCTACACAAACGCTAACTTTGCACGATAACGATAGCACCCACAAACAATACTTGAAAAATCGCAAAAATCAATTAAGTAATTACAAACGCATCGACGACATACCGCAAATAACTACTATAATATTAATTGAACTATTCCGCACTAAAATAAATGAGTTTAATGAAAAGATGCTACAAGAAACACATAATACTGATGCGACGCGCGAATTATTTGAAGATATTTTAGCTTGTTTGATTGACCTAACAATTGTATTTAACAAACATTTTGTAACATCAACCATTAAAACGGCATTTTCTGTATTCATTGTATATTTGACGAAAGGCGTATCGTCAACGCAACTCATTAATACACTAGATAATAAACAAGAATCAAGCACACATATAATTGACGAAAATGCACTAAATATAATACTTGAAATTATGAACACTAACGTGTTACATCGATCCGTTTATGGTATCCATATCACCAATCTCGCGCGTACTAATATACGTAATTGTATACCTGATCACAATTTAATAGTCAATGTTGATGATGTACCATGCGATATAATCACCTATAATGTACTCGATGAAATAATGCAAAGGGCATCTGATAATATGTTCAAATATATGAACGCGTATCATAATAATTATATCGGAGGTACACACATATGTGGTCAACCATATAACATGGTGCAATCCGAACATTATAGCCATATCTATCAATACATGTCGAAAATTAATACAAATAATGACTATATCGACTCGGCTATGTTGACGGCGCTGTTCAATAAATGGTGTTATAATGTCACTCCCTATAACATTGCCGTAATAGAAAAATGTATGCAGTCCTGGGTCGATATAATGACATCGATTCATCGCGATATAAATACATTGATGCACGAAGAAGAATTACTCAACAAACTGGATGATTCTAAATTATCCGATCAAGACACCGACCATATACAACGACTAAAACAGTTAATCGAACAACAAAAGTTTGAATATACATTAGCCAAACAAGAATGCGACGTATTCAAATACAGATATAGCAACATGCACGATTTGCAAAAAAAGCACATAGAGCTAACACAAATAAGACATCGTAAATTACAAAATAATGACCGACTGAATATGGTTTTAACAAGAATTACAAAATCGCACCAGGACTCGCCCGAAGACGGCGCCGAGTATGAACAGCACATGTCCACATTACAACGTGAGTTAGAACAACTTAGAAATAACATTGCACATATTGACAACGACATTAATTCCCACGAATTAAATTCATATGATCGATCATTACAACAACTACGTGACACACGTTGTATCTATTTATATAACTCACATATGCCAATTTATGATACACGAATCACACCATTGACGGATCATATACAAAATAAAGCATTATCCAGCGAATTCTCGACACGTACGGACATGTTGTTTGTCGACCAGTCCGCGTTAAACGGAATATCAGATATGATTAAGAACTGCAATTACCGCGTTCAAGATACCCTTCCATATCCGGTTATCGAATATATAAATATAATTATTCAGACACGTTTACAAAAAATGCAAATTGTCCATAACCCGGATATATCCGGTCAATTGGTGGGTGGCAATATCGCGCCCGCGAGAATGTACGATCAATATAGCATGCGTGGTTATAAATTAGCAAGTCATATATACAAGGGACTGTTAGATCAATGCAATCGTAGCGGAAAACGCCTTAGCGATCATACAACACACCGATTTGAGAAATCTCTTAATGTACTCAAATTACTCGAGGATAAATATTACAGCAATTTAAGCAATCATCAAGTAGATAAATGCAACGCAATTGCTAACCAAATTACTAATACTGAGCGCGTTATAAAGAAATATATTATTGCCATTTCAGATAAATCATAATTAACAAATTAAATAATACAAATTCGTGTTATTTAATCAAACTATTGTTATTTTATCATTGTTTATTGTTAAGTATCGATATTGCTTCACGAACACTATGTTTTTTAATATAACTGATCCATTATCTAAAACTGTATTTGGTTTCTTTGTTATAAACAATAGTTTAGCATCTCTTGTGTGTTCTAAATTAATAATACCAGACGGTTGGCTATCGTTACCTAATAAATTAAAGCACATTACACCCATATTATTACTAACGAGCACTTTATTATAAAACGGTTCCACATACGAGCTAAAATTAATATCATCAATAATGTTAAATATATTCCCATCTATATACAATTGCACGTTTGTAAACACGTCATTATATTTAGTTAGTATATTGTTAAATATATAATCATCGATACCATCAAACGAATATTTCCAATAAATTCTAGTTATCGGTGAGTGTGTATCTATTTTTACTAGTTGGTTTCCATTTGAAGTGTGTGAATTAGATGTTGACACAGTGTGTATGATATATGTTAGTTCTTTACTTTTTAATTTAGTAACTTCGATATCTTCCATAAAATAATAATCATTAATTAAATAGCTGTCCGCGATAGCAATATCATCAGTATCGTATGGTGGTGTATATGTTTGTTCGGCGATCGTAGTGGTTACGCTATACGTGTCATTTGTTGTATATATAACATCAGCGGTTGCAAATGAGCCAATTAATTTATTGTAATACAATGTACGCGTTACGTTATCAAAGTAAATAAACTGCCCATATTTATTACCAGAGTATATATATTCAAACTGCGTAAATAACACAATGTCATCAGATACTGTTACGTAATGCGTCGGTGCTGTCTTACAGCATTTTTCGATATTCTCAAATTCTATTGAGATGCGGACAGCGTCGGATATCACACACAATGGTAATGGAGCAGACAAGTTAAATAATATAGGTATGTATAATGTTAATTCTTCTACATGCGGTTGCCATTGTGTGTTTATGTTGTTTAGCGTTTTTATTGAGTGTGTTATATTGCATGTATTATGGACGTGTGCATAATCGCCATAATACTTATCAACAATAACGTTGTTTATATCTATGATTGCTGATTTTACAATATGATGCTCTATGTTAGCATCCCATTTCATATAACCTACCTTTGACGCGTCGTTTTTGTGTACGTTTGGTAATTTAACTACTAACATTATATTGCCTAACAAATCACCTAGTTTATTGACAATACATGACGCGCGTTCGCCAAAGTTAGCATGTGATATAAAATTCTGTTGTACATGATCTATATAGAAATTTATGTACTTTATAAACACTTTTTTGAAATAAGTTATATCTGGCTTGATATTGATGTGATTATGATTTGTGTTGAACGCTAATATAAGGATTCCGATTCCCATTGATTATCAACTATATGTATATTGGTTATTTAATATGTTATATTAAATAACTAACTCAATTACATAAATACTTTTCGCACTTATTATTTCTACATAACCACATAGTATAATGTGTATACATCTGTCTAATAGATATAATCGATCATGAAAATATATACCAATCATATAATACGCATATAATTAAATGCTAACTACATACAAAAAATATATTAAATATAAACAAAAATATATACAAGCTAAGAAAAAGTTACAATTTGGTGGCGGTGTTACCGTCGGTGACCGACAACTATACCAATTATTCAAATACGATGTTTCATATCGAGAATTTTCAACTAGTCATGGTATTTATAACAGTCAAAATGACCAGTTATATCACGATAATATGCTAGTTCTAAAAAATTTACCCAGGTTACCAATTATGATGTCGTTTAATATTAATTTATTTACACAGCCAAACAAATTATTTTGTAACGCACAATTAAATAGTCATTCGGAAATTGATTTAATCCAATTTATGTTATCCAATTTAGTTATATTTTCATCAAATGGATATGCGCATTTGAAATGCGTTACTAATATAACAGATAACGAATATGATCAACTACATGTACATATATTAGAAAATCACTCGATGTCTTTATGTGGCGATATATGTCGATTAAATGCGGTTAGGGTTCCAAATGCAAAAAGAACATGTGTATTAAATTGCACAAGCCCAACACAACATCAAATGTTTGACGTAAAAGGAGTCGGTATGCCTCATAGCGTCGACGTGTGGAATGATACATATCAACATGTGTTAAAAATTAACCCATGTCCTCAAATAAAATCACATGAAACTGGAACTTTACCAATTGGAGAAAGTATATACGAATATATAATGACATACTTAATATATAAAATTGTTACGGTATGTCCTTTTTTGCATAATTTCTATAATGTTGATGTTGTATTATTGTATTGTGTTATACAATTACCATTTATAGATAAATATTCTGGCGATAACATGAGTTTATCATTTAGAGAAGCATTCCAAAGATGTTTACACATTAAAGATGTATCAAGATTGTCTGAATTACAATCGTTCATATTTGACACTGTGTTCAAATTGTTTGGAATTAATACAGGATATGGATTTTATTATAATTTTAATGTACAAGCAAGTAATTATGGTAATTTACCAACAAATATGGGGCAATTGAAAAATGATATACATATGCATTTTTCACAGAATGGTAGCAAACCTAGATCGGGCGGGTGTTGTGAAAATACAGATAATCCGTTTAATTACGTTGTCCAAATACACGATGTTGCGCATTTTTCATTATTTACTACTACGGCTCGCGATAAATATGAAGAACACCGATATCCGGATGATATACCACCCGAACAATATTTAGATTTCGATGAGAATATCAAGTCTGATCGAAGTGTGTCAGTTGGATTAACTGCCAAATTTAATGAATTATATGATCAATTATTTGCAAAATATATGATAATGCCTTTGCAAAAATACTATGTTAACGAATCTGATATAACAGATGTACTTATCGAAAAACGATACATGTATTGGGGTATGACAAAAGTGACAATTGCCAAATTGATGGATGATGTACATTCATCCGATAATCCAATAGAATTTGTGAACAATTTAATAAACGAATCATTTGCATGGATTGACTCTAGACGGGAAGAAATAAATATCGATATTCGTAATTTATTTATGACACTGCTTGCATAAAAAATTGAATAGTTGATATATATGCATCATATATATGTATAATGTAATTCATTTTAACGAATTCAAATTTATCAGCACACGGTGCTCAAATTTACCACTAAACACAAGAGATGAGTTTTTACAATACAACATTCACTGCTAGGCAATTAACTACTAAAAGCATTTGCAATCAAACACATGTATTTAATGCACTTGAACAACGCGTGGTTGGCGGACTCTGTCCAATGTGTGGCACCGATATGTATAACACACATAGTACCAGTATTGTAATGTGCGATGTATGTGCCAGACATCCAGATAACCGCTATTTTTTAGAAATTGTTAACTATCGCATGAATAGTTGTGATAGACCGGATACGTTTTTACAAGCGTGTGAAACGTATACACTGTATACACTGTATTATGATCCGCCGAATATTATCGCGATACCCGATAACAAGATCCATTACCAGAATAGCCAACGCGGTGAATAAGAAGATTGTGAAATAATAACTTATTACACAATCTTATGCACGAATGTATAAAATATGATATTACCTGCTGGAAATTATTAAATTTTTAGTATATGTTCAGATATACATATAGCGTATGTATTCTATTGCATTGTAATAATATAGCATTTACTAAGTATCTCGATTGTAATGGGTTGTTTTAATGTATTATGTCCAGTTTGTGGAATATGTTTAAACGGTATTGATAAATCTTATAAAATTCCTAGAAAATGGATCAGCAATGTAACATTATTGTTACCAAATAAAAAGCCAATGCATAAATTCTATGAAATATATGGATCAACAACATTCACAAATGGTAAAACTACTATTGATTTGCCGGTGTATGGTAAAAACAAAGGTGTTGCCGTACACACTGATTGCTGGATAGCATTTAATCGCATAACGGATAATACATTGACATATAATTATTTCAAAGGTTCTAAATTAAATAAATACGGATATTTGTTGAAAAATATTAATTACTCGCCTATAAATGCGTATTTAGGACAGTTTTTAGATATCGATCGCATTATTGAATCGAAAGATAAATACATATTAATGACACCGTTGAAAAATAAACAAAATGCACGACGGATTATTAAAATAATTAAAAAGATATATATGGACAACAAAAATTGATATCATATACGTATGTTAGATGGATAATTTGTACGAGCATATAACAAACTACAATGGGAAGAAGCAAAAAGAAGCGATGTGTAACCGATGGATGCACAAAAACTGCGTGTTACAATGTCGGAGGAATAGCGCCGATGTATTGTTCTAAGCATCGGAAGCATAATATGCATGATGTGACTATGAACACATGCATATATGATGAGTGTGATAAGTGTCCGTTATACAGTTACCCTAATATTGTAACTCCATTGTTTTGTGAAAAGCATTCTAAGAACGGGATGGTGAAAATGATATACCGAATATGTCGCGTATATAATTGCAACAAGCAGAGTAACTATGGTCATAAAGGTTCGAAAACAGCATTATATTGTAAGCAACATGCAGAAAAAGGCATGGTCGATGTTAGAAATACAAGATGCGTTATTAGTGGGTGCGATAAGCAACCTACATATGCACATGGTCATGAGATACGAGCAACACATTGCAAAGATCATAAGTTACAAGATATGGTTGATGTGCGACATGGTACATGCAAACATGATAAGTGTAATGTCAGGCCGAATTTTAATTTTGTTGGTAATAAAATAGGAATATATTGCAGTCAACATAAAAAAGAATCAATGGTCGATGTAAGCAAAAAGCAATGTGCTGAACCGAATTGTACTAAGCAACCGAGTTTTAATTTTAAAGGTGATATGACTAGATTGTATTGTAATTTACACAAGAAACCGAACATGATAAATATGTCAAAGATAAGCAATCAATGTAATTACACTGGATGTATTACACGAGCAAATTTTAACTTGGTAACAGAGCGACGAGGAATATATTGTTCTAAACATAAATTAGAAAATATGATAGATGTTACACATGGTCGATGCAATGTAGAAGGGTGTATGAAGCAACCTAAATTTAACAGTGTCGGAAAAACCGTAGGTGTATATTGTATAGAGCACAAATATGAATCAATGGTCAATGTATGCAAGAAAACTTGCGCCGAAGAAAAATGCGAAAAGCAACCTAGGTTCAATTATTTGAACACTAAAGGTGGAATATATTGCGCCGTTCATAAACTTGATGGTATGATAGATGTTAATAGTACGAAATGCATGAACTGCGACAAATATGCCGCATATAATTATCCTTGTGAACTCAAGTCATTATATTGTATTTTGCACAAACAACAAGGTATGATAAATTTAAGCCATAAAACGTGTCAATATAATGGGTGTAAATCGAATGCGTTGTTCGGACTAATAAATAAAAGACCGCAATTTTGTTATAAACATAAGCAACCTAATATGGTCAACTTGATATTAAACAATAAATGCAATGTGGTAGATTGTGATAAAGAGTATGAATTTATTATTGATGATATTAAATATTGTATGGAACATTGTCCAAACAAAGATTATGAAATTATTCTTAAGAGAAAGTGTAAATATTGCGACATAGAAGAAACATCAACATACGTTTGTAAAGATTGTCAACAAATACAAAACAAAACCGAGTGGTCGATTGTAAGATACATACGAAGGCATATTAAGACTACGTTTGAGTATAATACAAGCAATATGTTAAATAACTGTTCTCGAAAGCGTCCCGATATATATTTCGAGCTAAACAAGCATTGCGTTATTGTCGAAATAGATGAGCATCAACACGATACATATAAAAATAGTTGTGAATGCGCGCGTATAAATGAAATTGTTGGCGGTATTGGAGGAAGATCCGTTATTATTATTCGTATCAATCCCGATAAAATTAGAAATAATGGTAATATTGTTGATATTGGATTGCAATTACGATTAGATAAATTGGTTGCCATAATAAAAGAAGAATTGGTTACTGAATATGATACGTTTATTGTTAAACTTATACAGATGTATTACAATGATAATTATAAGAAATATAATGCAATTAAAGAAGAGGATATAACAACATTAGTTTGTGTATAGTTTTGGTTTATTGTATACAATGTACATAATAAACCAAATAAAAAGAATATTTGATACAGATATATACATTATAATGGCAAAAAGTATACGACTTGATAATAAGTGTATCAAAGTTAAGGAGTTTAAAATGAGCAATATGACATGCCACCCTACAGTTTGCATGATCGCTAAGCGCTCGTCGGGAAAATCTTACCTCGTCCGCGACATCCTCCAGCATACCCGTGATATCCCATGTGGGGTTATTATATCAAGAACCGAAAAAGTAAACCCGTTTTATAAATACTTCGTTCCGGATACATATATTTATCACAAATTCGAACCAGAGATACTTGAGAATATTATATTACGACAGAGTAAATTACTAAAAAGAGGCAATAACATTGATGTTAGAGTATTTTTAGTAATGGATGATTGCTTGGCATCAAAAGGAGATTGGATGAACGATGATCACATCGCCGAGTTATTTTTCAACGGACGTCACTTTAAAATAACGTTCATACTAACAATGCAATTCCCACTAGGTATTAAACCGGAATTTAGATGCAATTTTGATTATATATTTTTACGGCGTGAAAAGTTAGCAAATAACATAAAGCGATTATACGAACATTATGCTGGTATGTTCCCTAGCCTACGAACATTTCAAATGGTGTTTAACCAAATAACCGACGATTATGGTGCAATGGTTATTGATAATAGAACGGATAGTAGCGACATATGGGATCAAATATATTGGTATAAAGCCAAAGTATTCGATGACAATGAATTAAAAAAAGTAGGTATTGGTAGATATGTTAAATACCATGATAATCATTATAACAAACAATGGGACGACGAAGATATGGTTGTTGATATTATGAATATTGGTAATAAGGCGAAGAACGATATACATATCAAAATACAAAAAGTGTAATTATAGCAGATTGTTAAAGTAATTATCCATATTATTCTCACCACCGGTTAACGCATGTAATGGTAATTGTGCTATATCGCTTTTATCGGCAATAAACTTTTTAGTATCAGCATTGCCATATGAATGACCGCGGTGATGCATAGATTGACGATTGCTAAATGCATCATCATTATGATTGCTAAATAATGTATTTATCTTTTCACTTATATGTGGATATCTATTTGGCGTTTGTTCATATTGATGCAAATTATTACTCGCGAATGAATTTGTATTCTGTGAGATACTTCCTTCCGTTTTTGTTTCAGTATGCTCGTCTCGAATACGTTTATGTTGTATTACGTGTGGAGTAATATGCGTATTATGTGCATGGTGTGTATGATGTGTATTATGTGCACGATGAGTATGATGATTATGATGAGTATGTTGAGTAAGAGGTGTATGTTCCAAATCGGGTAATTTGTCTGAGAATGATTTCAATACTTGTTCGATTGGTATATTATCAAAAATAGAGTGTACAATACATTTTCGTATAATACTAAGCAATCTCATATAATTAACACCATCATGCTTAAATATGTGTTTATGATACTTTTGTAAATACTCACCTATTTCTTTATAACAGTGATGTACAAATTTATTCATATTTGCATCATATGCAATATCATCAACATCATGTTTATTTGTAAGTGTTCTTATATAGCATTTAATAACAGCGCTTAATAGATCGGTTAACCATCGTTCACCAAATGTATTTGAAAATAAGCGTGTAACTTCATCATTAACAATTCCATCATTCCAATTTGGAATGTCCTTAAGCAATAGCATTAATAAATCATCGAAATTTAATTGTAGTATTTGCTCGCCTATTTTTATGAGCTTATTATCGTTATCATGTGCATATTTATATATGCTCATTATCCCATCACAGAACTGTTGAGATACTTTATGGCAAAATATTTCTAAATATTCGTTCTTAACACATATTATATTGTGTTCGTTCATTGTTATACGATAGTCAGCAAATAATGCGTTTATATATTATACACATAACATATAAACCATTTATGAATATAAATACGCATAGTATTATTTTTATAAATAATAATCCAATATGCTCAATTATAATTTATTTATAACATAATAATATATTAACAATATTAACAATATTAACAATATTAACAATATTAACAATATTAACAATATTAACAATATTATATTATGTATATGCAAAAGTACATAAAATATAAAAATAAATATGTTAATGCAAAAAACAAATGTATTAATGCAAAAACAAATGTATTAATGCAAAAACAAATGTATGGTGGTGGTAAGTTTTGCACTGAGTGTGGTAAGCCAATTACAGGTGGTATATATTGTGATGACTGCAAAGAACAATTTACACAATCCGATGATAAAGCATTACCGCCTCGGCAAGTACATCCTGAAATAGTACCAAATGAAGCAACCGATCTTGCGGAGTCTAAGCAACCAAATGAAGAAACCGAACTTGCGATTTATAAAGAGTCTAAGCAACCACATGTTGGCGTGTATGTTGAACATATTAATTACGGACGTGATATTGTGAAAACTACATTTGATTCTGCTTTTGATTCTGCTTGTGATGGCGATATCCCTGACGGGATAATTATTAAATATTATCGTATTGGTGATACTTGTTCATTATGTAAGAAATTATCAACATATGTCGACAGCCGCATTACAAATGATACTATCGCTAAAAATAATTGTTTGGCATATGTAGCTGGAAACGACTCGATTAAATATTGCCACGATTGTATTTTAAATCATTTTCACGAAACCAACATAAGTCGATTAATTAGTCAATGTAAAAATGCCCTCGATAAACATATCCGATATTTTGATATTATAGATATGTATGAGGAGAAATACATGTTAATGAAGGCAAAATATACTGACAATGGATGGAATAAAATTGGCCCACCATATTACAATTATTATCTAACAGATATATATATAAACGACGTTGTGACAGACACCCTAGGTTTGTTACGTGGTGGTATATGCAACGTATGTAAAATAAATACAGTTAAAGATAAAACAATCATACCGTATTTATCCAATGCACTTGATGTAAAATTAGATTTATCTATATGTTATAATTGTGTTCTAAATGAGCCAGTAAATGTAATATCAGATATTATTATTGATTACCGCACAAATATACAAAATCACCGAATAAACAAAATTCGTGGATCGACATCAATAGAACAATTTAAAACTGATATGCAAATCATTGCATCGCAATTTCCGACGTTAATTCAAAACGATTTGAAACTTATTATAATGTATCCTCGTTACATGAAATGTAATGCATGCGGTGCCAAGCAACCGATATTTGCTTTTGTTAACTACGAATTTAAGATTTGTTTTTGTCAAAAATGCATACATGCTCATATTGGCGATGAAGAAGCATTGATGAATATCGTGCGTCGTATTAAATAGGCTATTTCTATTCGCGATTACATGCGCACAATATCACAACAATGGTCACGACTAGATAAAATCGGTTTTGATGTAGATGGCATTCATTTACATAGACAACACGTATGTGATTTATGTGGACAAAATGATATGCTAATTTATTTATCGAACTCTGTATTAGGTATTCACTTTTGTCAACAGTGTGTAAAAGAAAACATTGATAACTATGACAAATTTTTAAATATAATAATTCCGAACATTACAATATCAATTACAGAAATGTTAAATGAACATAAAATAAGACGTATCCGAATTTTTGAGGTGACTAGCATGTGTTTGCGAATACGGTATGTATGTAATTTGTGTAAACGAAATGATATGTTGGTTTCTTTAACAAATCCTATATTGGGCATTAACTATTGTTATAAATGTATAAGAATACACATTCTACGAGAAAAAGATTTTCAAAAGATAATACAGCAAGACATTGATGCACATATGTTTTTATAATTTAATGCGTTCAACATAAAATATCTTACACGTATTACGCATTTTTTAAATTATGGTAGTGCGATAAAATATTACATTTATGTAATATTTTACCGAATCGTTCCAATATACGATAACTGAAAAATATCAATACATAAACCAATGATATTATAAAAAGTATAGATGTCGGTTAAAAAAACTTTATTCGATGAATATTGGTATTACCAATCAAAATTCGAGGATACGTTTGGTAAATATAAGACGATTGTATTTATGCAAGTTGGTAGTTTTTTCGAAGCATATCAATTTGACAAATATGGATATGATGTTAAAGAGCTATCGAAGTGCATGAACATCGTTGTCGGAAGAAATAAAAAATCAACTGAACCAAGTAAATCCAATCCATATAGAATTGGTTTTAATTATGTATCAAAGGACAAATTTATGAAAATATTAATAGATGCAGGATACACCGTAATTATTGTTGAACAATTAGAAAATGGAATAAAAGAACCAAAACGAGAAGTTACTGGAATATATACAGCAAGTACATATATCGATACCACTACCATGAACCATGACTTTATCAACACAATTTGTTTGTATGTCGCCGGTGAAAAACAACATAATGGCAGTATATTAATATGCATAGGTATATCAGTAATCGATGTAACAACTGGTTATTCAGCAATACATGAGGCGTACTCTTCACATTATGACCATAATAATGCACTCGATGAAGCAAGTCGATTTATTAATTGTAATAATTACAAAGAAATCATTATATACAATGACAATTCGACGATATGTAAACATAAATTACTTTCATATTTGGAGATTGAAAGTGCGAATTATAGATACTATGAAACTATAAATAAAAAGCATATTCAGATACATAGTCAAGAAGACATACTTAAAAAAGTATACATTCGTGACATTCCATATATAATGGAGTATCTTGAATTAGATAAATTCGATTACGCACGCATTGCGTATGTAATATTAATTGAATATATATATCAAATTAACGAACGTATTATAAATGAAATAAAGCCACCGATAATATTTAAAAACAAAAGCGATTTAATTATAGGTAATAATGCGTTCGCGCAATTAAATGTATATTCTGCCAATTCCAAAGACGTACTGAGTATTATCGATAAAACAGTTACAGCAATGGGATACCGAATGCTTAAATACAATTTATTGCACCCAATCACGGATTGCGATGAGCTAAATAATCGTTATGAAATGGTTAAAATGTTTATGATGAACAATATTTACAAAACAGTACATGAGCACATGATAGGCATAGTAGATATCGAGAGATATTATAGAAAACAAATGATAGGTACGTTACAACCTTATGAATTGTTTAACCTAGTCAACTCATCGAAGCAAATATTAAAACTATTTAAAAAAAGTTGTTTAATACCATCTAAGAAAAGTACTCTTAAATTCGACGCATATATTGCTGAAATATGCGATTTATTTAATTTGGAAGAATTGCAAAAATACAGCATAAATAACATATATGGAAACATATTTAACGAGCATACATGTAGTGATTTAAATGACATGTATACGATCATTAACAATAACAATGATTTTTTAAACGATGCGTGTAATATATTTTCAAAGTATATTGGACAAAGCGACGCAGTTAGCTTAAAAAAAACTAATCGTGGTAAATATTATTTTGTATTGACAAAACGCCGATCGGATATCTTAATAAAAAATATATCAGATCTAAAACATATCACTATAAACGATTACCGATTAAACGTTAAAAACATTAATATATCGGCGTATGGATGTGAAAGTAAAACAAATAGTCATATTAAAATATCATTTGATAAATTAAACACAATTTCGTCTGAGAATGAAGAATTATATGAGCAAATAATCAATCGATCTAAAAAATATTATGTTGAATACATAAAACAAATTTATAACAAATACAAAATAACGATACATAAAATAACGAACATATTAGCAAAAATAGACGTATATTGCTCAATTGCTAAAGTAGCAACATCGTATAAATACACATGCCCAATCATAGTAGATCATTTCAAGAGCTTTGTTCGATGTGATAAATTAAGGCATCCGATTATTGAGCGATTGGATATCGGTGTTGAATATATACCACATGATATTGATTTATCTATTAATAGTATGTTATTATATGGATTAAATAACTCTGGAAAAAGCTCATTGATGAAGTCGCTCGGAATTAGTATAATAATGGCACAATCTGGTTTATTTGTACCTGCTAACTCATTTGAGTATTATCCATATGATCACTTATTCACAAGAATAATTGGAACAGATAATATACTTAAAGGGCTTAGTTCATTTACTCTAGAGATGATGGAAATAAAATCAATACTTAAACGTTCTACACATAATACGTTAGTTATTGGTGATGAGATATGTAGAAGTACGGATAATGTATCTGGTAATGCAATCGTATCATCTACCATATTAAAACTGTCATCTATTAAAGCAAGTTATATATTCGCTACACATTTACATGAGCTTTATGAATTATCCGCAATTAAGAAAATAAAGAATTTATCAATATTTCATTTGGATGCTTCATATGAGGATGATAATATAATATTCAATCGCAATTTAAAACCAGGTGCTGGTGATAAACATTATGGTATTACAGTGGCTAAATATATAGTGAATGATGATGACTTTATAGAACAAGCATTGAATATTAAAAAAGAGCTATTAAATACAATAAATAGCAAATCTAAATACAATCCGAAATTATCTGTCGATAAATGCAGTATATGTAGCAGTGATAGTGATATACATACTCATCATATTAACTATGTGTGTAATAGCATCAATGGGTTTGTTGGTAATAAAAGTATATCACTTAATGATCTATCTAATTTGATATCTGTTTGCTCAAAATGCCATAAATTGATACATACAAATAAGATAAATATTAATGGTTATATAGATACATCTAAGGGAAAGTTGCTAAATATATCTTAAGTATAAATATAAACGATATTAATATGACACGTCGACCACCGCCAGCGGGAACACCAGTTGGAACGCAAACGCAAACGCCAGCACCATCTCAACCATATATATTTTTTCAGCAACCATCATATACTCGACTCGCACACACTATGGGATATCATAATCAAGGTCAATTTGGAATTGGTATGCCGATTGGGCACTCGACTGGTGATGCGCAAAATCAAATGCAGTTAATGTATATGACTAACAATTCAATGAATGGTAGATCAAATCTACATGATTTGAATCATGATGTTGTTTATCAAACGGATGTTCTTATTAAGTTTAACAAATACTACAACGATAACTTAAAAAGTGGTAATTTAAGTTATTTAACTAGATATATTGCAGTAAATGAGGGTAGAACCAAAGTTATGAAGGATAAGTCAAGTGACGACAATGGAGATATAAAAGAAAAAGCAAAATATATTCGCCATGTAATTTGTGGTATTGATGGAATTAGAAAAATATTAGAAAAATGCGTTAGACATGGTTATAATTGGTATGACATAATGGAATATAAGAAAAATGTTTTAAAGATTGTTGAAAAATACATTTTGAAAAAACTGAAAAAGAAAGCTAAGAAAGACTAAATAAATAGCTAATTGTTATAAATATTAATAATTAGCTATTTGTTATTTTTCGTTATTTTTTTCAGATGTCTTTGCATTATTTGCATTAGTATGGTTATATTGTGTATTATTATATATGTTGTTGTTATATTGTACGTCGCAACAATAAGTCATCGTATGAATATGTTTATACATTGTTATATTTTCAATATAACATATATATACATATCATATTAATTTCAATTTTTATGGACAATATATTAACATCACATGTACTTTCGTGCTATGTTGGGAATACTCGCATAAGCAACCCGGTTAACGAACCTATATATTATTTAATAACACGCGATAATGCAACATTATATGATATTCAATATGACGTTGCATCAATGATATTGCATCGAATTGGTATAATGATATATAATGGAGGTGTAAATAAATTAGACATTACGCAATATTTAGCGGGGAATAAACAATGGATATATGTAAAATGCATACATCAACTATTATCTGATAAATGGACATATGATGATATAGTTAAAGTTGTGATTGAATATGGTGACGATATTGTCAAAAATATGTATAATCGCCGTAATGATTATATTTATATTGAACCGGATAAAGGCACTAACAATTTGAATGACGTATCATTAGCTATGTTGTTTGGATTTGTTTATAAAAGTGAAAATGATATTATTAAGAACGTTTATGAAATATTTAAAAATATTAATAATAACGCATTGCATTATTGGGGAGATATAACGATGGCATTGTTTGTATATTACGCAATTAACAAAGTGGATGTTAATGTATGGATAGATAAAATTAAACATGTTGTTGAAAGCAAAATCATTGATAAATACATTAATACGCAATTTATAGATGATCATAACAAAGATACAGAAATTTATTTGAACATGTTGAATAAATATCAAAAATTCAAGCAACAAAATTTATCACATGGTCGATACACTAATCATTACAATTTATTAAACAGAAATGCCAATTATATAACCATATTTGACCAAATGAATGATTATGTACGTTATGGAAAAATATTTTGCGTAACCATAGCATATGATTGCATCATAGATGCAAATGATAGTTGGGAAAAGATAATATATTATTCGATGATATCGCCCGCAATACACGAACAACAAGTACGTATTATCGCAAGTGTGTCGATTGGAATATATGGAATTATATATGGATTATCTGATGTTAATATTGATTTTAAAAAAATAAATAATTACGATGAAATTGTACAAATATCAACGCAATTATATAAAAAGTTACTGGTTAATTAAGTTACATATGTATATACAAAAGGTTTCGATATGTATTATCTCATGAACACTATGATGTATATAATGCTCATATATTATACTTTTTTCAAGTATATTTAATTTATTGTTATCGCACATACATGTACTGAGTGCATGTTCTGTTAAATGCGTTATGATATCAGTTGCCAATATATTGGATATTAACATTTCATATAGCAAATGTTTTAATCGCGTAATATTAATGTGTTTTCCGAATATCATTTTAATTATTATGCCCATATTAACGTTATCTGCTATCGATGATGGCATGTATTTAATATTATGAGTATGCCTATATATATCCAAATTCCACAATGAGTCATTAATGCTACATTTATTTTTAGTAATAATGTAATGTAATTGTTCAAATGAAATGTTTATATTTTCTTTAATACATACGTAATTAAGAAACTTGAATAGCTTATTACCGCTTGGTTTATTGACTCGTATACATAAACATCTACTGAGAATTGGTAATATGATTTTAGACGTAGTCGAACATTTCATTATAAATCGGCAATTATCTGAATATTTTTCGACAATGCATCTTAAAGATGCTTGTGCATAATATGAAGCATTATCGATATTGTCGAACAATATCGTTTTGTATGATTGATTACCATCGAACATTCTTGTAATTGGACACCGTTTTACAAACGGATTTATAATATGGTGTATCACTTTTTTATCAATGCTATTATTGCGACTCTCGATTACCATGTGATATTTGCTCTCAATTACGTTATATTTATTGACGGTTGTTCCAACAATATCATAATTGGTGTTTTTAGCGTTTTCAACTTCATCGCCATGCATATACTTGAGCATTTGTTTACATATATAGTCCTTACCGGCTCCAACTGAACCATATAAAATTATGTTTGGCATTGATTTATCAGAGCATATTTTTTTCAATAGATTAATTGTTTGTTTATGTATTGTTACATTAGTTTTATGCTTATATTTGTCTATCAAGAACATTTGATATACTTTTATATTATATGTTTGTTTATGTTGTTAAAAATTCAATTTTTATACAACAATCGAAATTGAATTGTTGTTAAAAATTGAATTATTGTTTTGAATGATACATACATTGATATATTGTAATTCATTTTAACGAACATACATACACTATCCACGCAATTCTATTTTATGGCTATTCGTTTCCGGCGAGAGTTCATGCAAATAGTTGGTATTTATGGGGAGGACACATATTTCGACATATCAGCCGATCTCGTACCAGTTGGCGATGTTGGTGATGTCGGCGATGTTGGTGATGGTGTTTTTCTTTATTATGATCCAAAGAAGTGTAACTCGTTCGGACACATTGCCGAAAGAGTATATCATATATACATAAACTCACCACATATACGCAAACTTCCGGCAGAATATGCCAAGACGCAGTGTACGTTGTGGATAAGTAGTATGAATGGACTGCGTAAACTTGTGCGGTTGAGGAATAATCCGTATGAAGACTCTTCACTGGGTAACACGATGAATATGCTACACATGCCAGTTCGGGGGCGTTGTATTTTTTTATTATGGTTGGTTATTCATGCTAGCCTTATATCCGACGATGTGCTTTGGTGCATATTGGAGGTTTTTGATGGAATACGTTGCGAACATGATGGATATGTTATGGTCAATAATAATTATTACGGTATCGTACCATATATATCATGTTAAAATGTTTGGCAATTATATAAATAATTGCCAAACATTAAATCATATGTCGATTGATAAATTATTTGATTTTATAATAGTATTATTAATTATCATCATTATTGCATATGTATTATTCAATATGACAATGAACTCATTTGGTAATACGCAAATTAGCAAACATAAATGCACAAATAACTACGTAAATGAAAACAATGAAAACAATGAAAACAATGAAAACAATGAAAACAATGAAAACAATGAAAACAATGAAAACAATGAAAACAATGAAAACAATGAAAACAATGAAATAAATGGAATTGATAGCATGTCAATGATATCAGATATGGATAGATTATCGAAAAGTAATGAATACGTACATATTGATTCTCTAAATAAAAATGAGATACTTAATGATAATTATATAGATTGTGTACTATATAATCATGATGTGCGTCGACGTAATGATGACATAGATTTCAATAAAAAACTTTTTCAATCGTCCGTTATAGATCCATGAATCAAGTAATCTGCATCATTATCATCCCCTTCCATATTCTCCGTAATCGACATATCTATATCTAACCCTTCCTCATTGGCATCATCATCAGCCTCATGAATATCGTTCATATCATCAATGTCCCGATATTCTCCGTACATACCAACAACATTATTATCAATATTTGACATATGATCGTATATATGTGAACTTAAAATATAGTCAAATTTTATCATATCTTCACTCCAGCATATTTGAAAGTATGTTTGGAAATTATACTTAATTGTTTCGATAATCATACTTATTATGTTATGTGCAGTAACGCTGTTTAAATTATCGCTATCAATTATTTTTGTAAGTTCATTTACAATGTACATAAATAGTATGTCATTTAATTGCTTATTCGCATCGACAATTGTGTGTATGTTTTCGGTGATTGTTTCTTTTCTAAATTTATTGTACACATCGCTAATAATATTGTCATGATTAATAAATATATCAAAATCACCAATACACAAATCAATGTTTACGATTGAATCGTAATATTTATCAATAATCGTTTTGTAAAAGGTACATGTATCTTTATCAACATATATAGAATTTACATTATATTTCACAATATGTAATATCGATCTAACATCATTTATAATTATTTTAAGGTTATATATTCGCTGATCGATCAGTTGTTCAATATTGTCAGTAGATTGTATATATTTTTTCGAATAACCTAGCAGATATATCATGTTAATCACTCCATAATTTATTTTTATCCCAGTAAACGCATTTACATTCTTATTAAATTTATTAGTTGTCATTACGGTATATCCGAGAAACGCATTTGTATGTTTGCAGAATAACATATTTACATGGTCTTTATATCTGTATGAAAATGTGTTGTTATTCGTCATATCGATATCACTACTATTAATTACATTAGGTGTATTCAATTCATTTGCTAAATGATCAATTGTAATAATATACACATCATCGTTAATATAATGTGTATGCAATATATTATTCCCTGCATTTTCTCCGATAGTTAATAATACAAATGCGCCTGTTAAATTTATTATTGATCGTGCTATTTTTGACGATATTATTGATATTTTTTTATTACATTCATTATTGTATAAATTTATCAAGCCATCAATCATTTTTGTAACAGATGCATAATTGCATTTTCGATACTCAATGAATGTATTGTATAGTGTTTTGCTATATGCATCTAATCCATCATTATCATCTATATTAATGTTATGTATCAATTGCCCACTTGCTACTGATGCAAAGTATGATACAATCATATCTTTCTTAACACGTGCATAGTTATTGTTTTTCCAACTAGTTGGAACATTCGAAATATAAATATTACACAACTTGCATTTAAACAACTTATCACTGTGTATCCATTTATGAAAATGACCGCTTTCGCAATTTGACACACTTGATATTTTGTAATTATATATTTGGGGCACATTTCTTTGATTGCGTATATATATTCTTGAAATCCCTATTTCAAGCGGATATATCAAATAATCCGATGAAGTATAAGTAAATGATAATGGCTGTAATTTAGATGTATCTATTGTCGATTTTTTATTCTTATGTAATATTTTGAACAAATCCTTACGAATACTATTTTGGCGGTATATAGTTGATAAATTATTATAATAATTGTACCAAAATACTTTGTATAAATGATGTTTTTTTGATATACATTTTTCTAGAATATTATTTAGCATATCGACAATTGTGTTAACAATTGTATTTTGTTCAATAATATTAATTTTCTTTTTAACGCTATCTTGTCCGTGCAAGTTTTTCCATAGATTATATTTACATAATACGTACGCAAAATAGTATATAACATAACAAAGTACGTAATATTCTGATATATTACAAGTATCCCCAGAAGTATTACATATAATTTGCATGTTCTTAAATATTTTGTAAACGTGTTTATCGAATACATATATATTAAATAATTTGTCGCATTTGAGATTTAAAATACTATGTTTGTTCAGAAAAAATATAATGCATATTGATATGTAACATAAAATATTATTGTGTATTATTTGTTTTAGTTGCTTATTTTCGGAAGAAATATTTTTTTGCGAAATAACGTCATTGATTATATCAATGTACATAAACACAGACATATTATCATTAACACCATACGATTTAGTATTTTTACTAGATGTGATATGTTTTGTGTTATGTAGCTTAAAAACATCAATTATATACTTAACTACGTACGCAACATATTGCTTATCATATATATATTTTTCAATATCAATCAATCCTATTATGTTGCAAATATTACCAACATATGTCGATACAACATTTATATAGTATTTATATTTGCTATATTCTGGATATTCTAACAACGCGCCTACTTTTACAACATTGTCTAACTCAACGTTATCTATCTCCTCAACATAATTTACGGACTGTTGAATGTCAACAATCGATTGGCAACTTTTACACACAAATAAGTTATCATTAATTGTTACAAATGTTTTAAAGAAATGAATTAACATGCGATTATATTTCAATGGATTTATTGTAATCAATTCGCGAATTTGCCGTAACTCGTAAACATGAATACACATACTATTATCACCGGCAACAATAATTTCTTTTTTCGTTTCCTGAACCATACCATATATCTCAATATTTTGCTCTATATATACATTTATTTTGCTCAATATTTCCATATTTTTTGCAAATTTATCATTTTTTTGCAATTTTAAACCATTGCATACGCGTTTATATATAAACTGTTGAATGGAATTATAATATTTAGGCTGTTCAATTATATTAATAAAATTCAAATTATTATAAATTATATTCCATGCATTGTTTATAGACATACGCAAACCCTTCATTTTATGTGTAATAGTATTTAATGTTTTTTTACAAATATTATCAAATAGATGTACTAACATATTTTTAATGTAAATATCAGAATCATTATGAATATCATCAATATATGTTTTGAACTCGACTTTATCGGTTTCTTTATTAAATATAATATACTTTGGATGTTTATCAAATATAAGTGCATTGCTATTAAAATATTCGTTAATTTTACAGTACCCATTGTCAGACTTATTATCTTTTAAGTTTAATAGATCGCTTGATTTTAAGCTCATTAAACGATTTTCATTAGCACATAACATCAATCCGACTACGTTAATATTATTACTTTTATTACACGTTCTCATTTGAACATATTTACTATGCTCTTTAAACGTGGATAATCGCACCATGTTAATTGTTTTTGATGGCTGTATATTAAATCCATATGGACAATGTTTAAAATTTATATATGGATATTTTGAAAAAAATTTTAAATTATACAGTGTTTCATTATGCTCTGATATTTTTGTATGTGCCATTTTATCTATAATTTTTAGATTTTCTATGTGATTAACTAATATAGCCATCCAATGTATATATGGTCTGTGAAATAATTGTTCAATTGATTGTTTTCGATCGGGTGTTAAATCCTTATTACGATATTGCATTATCTTTTCTATTTTATTAACAATATATTTTATTTTTGTCGCACTGTAGTGATTAGTTGTATTTTTTGTTATATATTGCTCTTTTGATGAATTATATAACAATACATCATCAACAATAAGGGTGATTATCTTACTGTTTATTAGTTGGTTTATTTTTTCGTTCATAGTCAATTTGCTCGATTGTTTGTTAAGTTCAATATATATGTCATTTACCCACCCATTCTGAATGTCATTCTTTGACAATATTGCTGATATATCATTGATCATAACTGTATTTTTTCTATTAACTACTATGTCAATGTACATATATTCGCCATTTAATAACTCATTATCATGTATAAACGTGTCTATATTATGTTTATCATATCGTTTATAAATCAGTGCAAATATTAATGATTTAATAATAATATGCGCATTGTTTATATTTTTACCATTCGTTATAAAATACTTCTTGACAAACGATTCATTAAAAATATTAAGAATGTCACTAATTTGCGATAGTGAATTGTGTTGAACGGACTGTATTGATTGTATGTGATGATGTAATGATATTATGTTAATTATATCGGATGCCGTGAATATTACACTTAATTGCTGAATATTGTTTTTAAATATTTTTTTAAATTCATATACACTGTTCTCAAAAGCATTGTTGTTGGTATTATATTTCCCAAAATAACTTACCATTAAAATAACGTATATGTACAAATATTTTGTACATATCGATATTATGTCATAAACGTTATCTTTGGTGATATTGTAAATTTCTATAAAATTTACGTATTGAATATAGTTGATTATTGTATTTTCAGTTATTGTAATATTATCACCATCTATTATTTGTTTTATCATTGAATCAAACTTTTTATTTTGTGATAGACACCGCATAAAAAAATCATCTATTAATCTGGATATGAAAAAATCTACTTTCGATACATTCATTATATTATATCGTTGTAAAAAAATTGCAATTAATTTGTTATGCTATTAACAAATTATATTGTAACATAATCATATAATTATTTTAACAATATACTATACATAATTATTAAAATGATATTTGCACACGATATTATAACGAAACTATTAGATGATGTTATACATAACTACGATATACTAAGTGTTGATAATATTAAAAGATATTTGCAAAATACGAACTTAAATTATAAAGAAAGTACCACTTTGTTATTAATATATGATGATTCAACGCACAATAATAATGCAAATATAATATACAATTTGCGTAATTGCATTATGGATACAAATACTCTAGATATAATATCAACTCAATTTGATAATATTACTGAAAATCAAAAAGCCGTAAACGAAATACACAATACATTAGATTGGGGTAATATAGAAGTTTATAAATCGTATGAAGGAACAATGATAACCGTTTTCAATCACAATGACAAATGGCATATATCAACGAGAACATGTATAAATGCAGATGAGTCTAAATGGATAATTGGGCATTCACATGGTCAATTATTTAGAGATACAATGCAAGGGGTTTTTGAATTTAATGAACTTAATAAAGCATATGTTTATCATTTTGTGTTTGTTCATTACATGAACAGCGGTATTATTTATAATGTGCATAATAAAACGAAATCGAAAATTTACCATATATATACATATGATATGGCAAATAAAAAAATTATCGATGAGCCAATTAACAATAATATTAAGCGACCGAAAAAAGTAATGTTTAATCGCATGTGTGATATGTTAGACGATCTTATATTAAAAAGTAAGTCGGATTTTGATAATACAACAATAACATTTGAAGGATATATATTAAGATATGTTATAAACAACACTTTCAAGACATATAAAATACAATCTAAGATATATGAGCATCTGAACGAAATGAAACCAAATAATAACAATGTGTACGTTAATTATTTAGAGCTTTATAATAAAAATATGCTTAAGCGATATATATATTGTTTTCCGGAGCATTCTTATAATATATTAACGCTCGTTAATAAAACTATAACAGAGCTTATATTATTGCTGATAGATATATACTATTTAACACGAGCTAAGAACGATCAACTATACAGTTTAATACCATCATCTATAAAAACAATGCTATATAACATACATGGTATATATTTAAGCAATTCAAATAAGGCACATATAACATATCGCGATATACAACAATTATTAAAAGATACATCGATTCGCACAATTACACATGTATTAATGGACGTGTGTAAACTTCCTAATTGTATTGCGAAAAATAAAAAGTATGTAATAGTATATTCGAATTTAATACATAAATGATTATTGATCGGTAATTTCTAAAACATACTCATCAGCCAATACTGTCAATACCTGCATATATTCAAATATAATTTTTTTATTATCGTCCATTAATTCATTCCATGTTTCTTTGAGCATATCTATTAAACTAATTAAATCGCCTTTTTTCATATCAAGATCATCATTTTCTGCAATTTCATTGTCATCAAAATGTAAGAAAAAATCAGCATTATTACTATTAATATGATCTCGATATGGTAATATGTATTTTATATAATATAATAATACAGCCAATTGATTTACATCGATCACTGTTTTTATTGCTATTGAATATGACGATATCGATGAATTATTTGGGAGTAAATCTTCTATACCTTCTATTAATTTTAATATATTGCTATTAAAATTGTTTAGTATTTCTTTGTTCATTAATTTGTTTATAATTTATATATTTAATAACATATAAATTATTTATGTTTAAGACGCGCTATTTTTGGTTGAGTAATGAATATGATTTATTAAAATCGTTTTTATCATCGTCATTTATGTAACTAAATTGGTCTGAATAAGCATACATATCTTGTAAATCAAATGACATAACTTTGTCATAATCATATGACGGAGGGTCAACTTTCCTGTTTATATCTGTATCGGCTGGCGTTGGTGCTGATGTTTTTGCGGTGGATGGTGCTTGTGCTTGTGATGGTAATTGAGCATGTGCTAATGCATTGCTATTGATATTATCGTTACCATTATTTACAATACTATTAATATATGATTTCAGCCAATCAAATGCATCATTTGCTTCAAGTGGACGCATATATCCATTAATTACTATTGCAGGTACTTTTGTTATAGGGTGTGTTATTTTGATAGCAGGGTTATCGATATTAATGCATACGAATTGCTTGGCGATCGGCGTTTTTGCGAACGCGCGTGTAAATTGCGTACATGTATCACACCTATTACTATAATAATAAACGTAATTTGCAGTCATTATATTATAAATATCTACTATTTATTGTCTAACATAAACAAACAAAAAATGAAAATAGCATAATATATGCGTTTATATTCATATATAATTATATAATTGAGATAGTTTCAATGTCGACTAAAGTTATTTATACAAGAGACCGAGAAGGATTGACAGACAGTCAATTGAAAATTAATATTAAAGGTAATATAATAACACCATCTATTGTGAACTCTATACGCAGAAGCGCAATCAATAAATTACCAATGTATGCATTTCAAAGAAATAATATAATTATTCATCATAACACGAGCATATACAATAATGATATGATGCGAGATAGGATATCACATATACCAATATACGACATTGATACAGGTATTGTTAATTTGGAACGACAATATTGGCACAATATAGATTACACATCAAAGGATATACCAAAGCACGAGAACGATTCGTATACTATAACAATGTTCTTGGACGTTACGAATAATACAAATAATGTTATGAATGTCACAACAAATGATGCGCGGTATTACGAAAATAATGAAACCGTACATAAATATGATACCAACTACCCAATTTTATTAATAAAATTGCATCCAACTAAATCATTTTCATTTACGGCAACTGCTAAATTAAACATCGGGACATCTAACGCGATTTGGAACTCGTCTAACGCGTGTTATTATGAATTTGAAAATGAGAATGATATTACTCTAACTATTGAATCAGCCGGACAATATAGCGAGAAATCGATATATAATAAGTCATGTGAATATATCATTGGTAAATTGACCATGTATGAAAAAGCATTCGCGGACAAAACAACCGATAAAAAACAAATACGCATTAAATTGCAATATGACGATCATACAATCGTTGTACCAATCGTACATGCTATGCAAAATACTAATAAATTAAAATCCGCAACATATTATAAAGAATCAATGCTTGATTCAGATATGTTTATTAATGTGGAGTTATTAGACAGTGATAATAGCAATCCATATAAATATTTATTAAATGCAACTAAAGAACTAAAAAACATTTATACTAAACTAACTATTAAGTAACATTATTAACATTATGTAATAAATAATTACATAATGTATAATAGTTTAGTATTGTCCTAATTTGTCGGCATTCATTTCATATAAGTCAAAATTGGCGATGTTAGGACCATTTATAATTTTACTGGTGGGTATATCTGGAATGCTAGTCAATATGGTAAATTCGAAAAATTTAATCACATCGTGTTCGAATGGCATTGGGTTTTTTACACCTTTTCACATTTCAAACGCCGATTTGGTGTTTGTTTTGTAAAAGGTCTGAGGCTTTACCCTCGGTAAAAACAACTGATTTACCAACTTTTTTCTGTTTTTTGACAGATGATGGTAAGTAAGATTCTCTTGTATATTCTATTGGTCTTTTTTTATCATGCGATAACATATAATCAATTATGTTATGCATATTCATACAAGAATTTAGATCTCGATTAATAAATCGTGTATATCTTAACTCTGGTTTTTGTTTGCTTTTAGAGCACCCAAAATTAATGTTTACACAATTTTTACAAATTTGCAGTCTGAATTTTTTGACTCCATTTATTTCTTTATTCTCAATGTCTTTTAGACATTTACAACATTTCTTACTTGTATTGAATTCATCAATTAATAATGTTGTATATTTCTTTTGAACCATTCTTTTTAATCCTATCCCCATAGTTGAACTTAGTCCCTTAATGTCATTTTGATTTGACCAATCACCAATTACAACAACTAAATTATCTTTATTACCAAACGTCTCTTCTATTCTGTTAAGAAATTTATCTTCACTTTTTCTTCTATAAATTTGAGATCTCCATTTTAATTTCCTATATAATTCCTGATTATAAAACTCTTTTGTATTAACATTGACATCGTGCTTAACTTTAATATATTCTTTAAATTTGTCATAATTAATAGTTGTACTTAAACAAGTTGTTAATGTACTTTCTTCTTTATCTATTTGGCTTTTCTCTTTATTTGTTTTCATTATTCGTCTATTCCTCTTGGCTAAACTTTCGGTATCCCTTTGCATACAATTATATTTAAGTTTATTTCCTTTTTTATTTGCCATATAAAGTAATGATTTCTTTCCAGGATCTGCGGTTATTATCTCTTTATTAGTTAAATTATTAAATTGGGTTGTTGATAGATCATCGACATAATGTAATTCATTCTTTTCAGTTTTTATTCTAGATCCATATTTTTTATTACTAATGCTATCAGTTATAAATGATAATGAACAACCAATTCCATCTGTTTGAATTGTATAATTAAAATTATATCCATTCTTCTTAAATATAGATTTGTCCAATTTAAAATATTTATTCCATACCTTATGTTGATTATCTTTTATAGATGTTAATAATTTTCCTTTACTTCCTTTAGTCGATAATACATTAATTAATGTTGCTGTATCTATTTGAATATAATGGGGAACGTTATTTTTACGGAGAGATAACGGCTGAAATAATCTAATTATGTGAGAGTTTAATTGTTTTATTTTTTCTTTATCAGTTTCATTTTTTATCTTATTTCTAATTTCATCATTAAGTTGTTCATATACTCCATTCATGTAAAATGAATATTTTATATATTTGCATGGCGATGCTTTACAATCATATGCCAGAGATTTATTAAATATTGGTGGGACTAAATAATCTTTGTGAATATTAAACCATTCATTATATTCACTGGGTATTTCATTTCTTTCTACTATTGCTTTCTTTAATGTCCATAATGATTTCTTTTTAATTTTTATATCTGTATTATTGAAATGTTCATCATAATATTTTCCAGCAGATATATTAATGAATCTAAATAATCGCTGTATGAAATGTTCTTTAAGATTATTATTAATACATGTCTCCATGGTGCATGATAAATAAGGTATCGCGAATGATAAGTTAGTCAAGTCATGTTTTTGATGGTTAAATATTGGTTTATATTCTCCTTCATAAAAAGTATTTAATTGAGTTAATAAATTATCGTGTATTGCTTTCTTTCCTCGGTTATCTCTATTACCCAATGTCTTTATACAGTACTGAATAAATGTATTATCTAATTTTGGTATATCCTTGTCATGTTTGTATAAATACAAACAATGTAATCTTATAAACTGATATGAATCAATAACAATATCATTGCATCTAATTACTAATTTGTTTATTTCTTTGTTGATTTCTTGATCTCGTATTACCGATTTTAATGATGTCTTAATTGTAGTATAAGGTGTTTTATGCCTAATTAAATCGATTTCTTTATCAGGTGTTTTTTTCTTTGGCATAATTCTTTCTATATATTATATATAAATATAATATCTTTAAATAGTTTAACGCAGTAAATAAAAATTGATAATTATATATGATGCTAAAAATATATAATTAATAATAATAATGGCTACAATTATTTCTCAAACATTCGATTTTGTAATAACAAAATATAAATTTCGTGTAATTAATATTGGTCAAATAAAACTTAATCATTTACTTAATTTTGCATCATATGCTGAAAAATTTAATGATGAATATATATCAATACATCTTAATAAAATACTCGATAGAATAATAATTGAAGGCATATCGGCAATTAATTTAGGTGGCGGTGTTAAGTATATGCACCTAAATATCCCCGTATTAACTAAACAAAATGAACATACAAATTACAAGGATCATATAAAATTAGTACAAGTAATTAATAAAATACATACAAATCAAGAAATATTATTATTATATATGTGTTGCGAAAATTCTGACCCAGAAGTAAATTTAAATTTGAGATCAATGTACATATTAGATAATAAAAAAAATGCAAATTGTGATAGTAAACTTAAATTATTAGAAGATAAATTCGAAATACTGGAACAACGAATAAATATATTAGAGCAAGAAAATGCTAAACTACATGACATAATATTACTTCCAAAACAAATGGTATTATTAGAACAATCAGAAGAACAAATGCGAAAATCAATATTATGCGAAGAAGATGATGAACTAATAAAAATTAGTAAATATTATAATAAGATTCAGTATTTCTTGTCAGAGCAAGAAACACGGAATAAAATTATGAAGGAAGAAATTAGGCAACAGTTATTAAATGAAATGACTATTCCTAGCGCACCACCAGAATAATTACTTACCCTCTAATTTATTTTTTTTGTTAATATATGCAGTATGTCTCCATTTTTTTAATTTATCTGGATCCTCGGTTTTTATTTTGTCCATATATATTTTCGCTTTATCTTTGACTAATTCTTTATTATTTTCATAATAGCGCTTATGTCTATCTGGATTAGTATATTTTTTTAGTTTATTTTCTAATTCACTTATTCTTTGTTTGTATTCTTCAATATCTTTATCAGACATATTGATTATTAAATACCTATATTATAATATAAATATTTAAATGTCTAAACATAAAAGCGAAGATTTGAAAATGAGTGCAGTTAACTTTTATCTAAAATCTGATAAAACTCAAGAAAAAATAGCCGAAATATTTAATTGTTCTGTAAGAACTTTATTAAGATGGGTTGATAGATACAAAAATAATGGAAGCACTAAAAACCAATCTCGTCAGTCAATATCTTATAAAGTTAAACAAAAACATGTCGATTATATTTTATCAGAATTAAAGAAAAATAAAACAATCACTTTGAAAGAGTTATTAGAGCAAACAAAAAATAAATTTGATGACTTTAATATATCTCTTTATCATCTTGCAAGAATTATAAAAAATAATTATGTGTCATTAAAATTAGCACGGGTTAGACATGAACCACTAACGAGATATGGCAAAGATATAAATATTAATAATCAAATAACACAATTCTATAAAGTTATTAAACATTTTGATTTGAATAACATTATATCCATAGATGAGTCTAGTATATCAGCATTTCAGCGAAGAAATTATTGTTATAATGATGTAGGAAAAAGATGTGTAATAAAAACACATTCTCAAGAAGTATTCAAAAAATATACAGGAATTTTTGCGATTATGACATCTGGTTGTATTGGTTGGGAATTATATCAAAAAGGAGGAATAGACAGCAACAGATTAATTGAGTTTATTAACAAGTACATTAATGGTAAATATAAGAAAAAATTAATAATTTTAGATAATGCAAGTTCTCATAGAAATGATGAAGTAAAAAAAGTAATACAAAAATATAATTATCTACTTCATAGTGTTCCATATCAGCATTATACAAATGCAATAGAGGGGTACTTTAATGTATTGAAATCAAAATTAAACAAAGTTAGTGGATTAACATATATTGAATTACTTAAAAATATTACAAATGTAGTTAAGAGTATTGATAAACAAATTTATAAAAACATATTTATTGGTGCCTATAACAAAAAAGATACATATGTTAAAAAATCATCATCTAAGAAAAAAAGACTCAATAATTATATAAAATAATTTGTAAATCGGCGTTTGAAATGTGAAAAGGTGTAAAAATAATGCATAACATTTTGTAATACTATGTTTTTTTTTAATCATACGTAATCCACGTTCATACGTGAGAATTTCAATGTGTTTCAGGATTGGTATGTTATCATATCTTGTTAAATAATCGTAATTCATACTGATAGTTTTGCTTTGCGTATATATCGTAAGTCAGGTTTATCAATGTTAAAGTCGGTGGTTAATAACGAGTGGTCACCCTCGCCGATTCGTTCGTAATTGGCGGCAAGAAATTTGTTAATGTCGTCACTAATTGTCCCATTATATGTATGTATGATTTGGGATGTAACAAAAATATACAAAACGTGACAAAGTTTTTTAAATATATTATTTATTACAGTGTATATACTACCAATGGTGTTCCCCTGAATAATTTGTTTAATCATATATACAGGGTGTATTGCGCATAATTTATATACTATTGCATCACCATGTTGTGCATATGCGATAGCTGTTATTATTTCACCACTTGTATCGTTTCGTATAATTACGTACTTGTTATTGGGGTATGGTGGTTCATCCAATTTGTTATGGACACATAGATCGAGATTTATACGTACATATCTGTGATATAGTTGTGATTGCATATATGCGAGTAAGTCGTTATATGATATACCATCTATGAACGGTAGTTTATACTCGGTGGTAAACTTATTTATTCGCAAATCGTAGTTGGTTACATTATATATTGTAATATATATGTTTTCCATCACCAGTATTATGTCTGTATATTCAGATGTATTTAATTGAATTATTTTATAGTCATTAATCATAGTATGGTCAGGTTGTTCGAAAAGTCTATATAGTGTGCCGTGATTATGCGTGCCGAAATCGCCACGGTAAGGTATTATATAATTGTTTCGGTCGTGGTGAGACATATACGGTCCGGCGTCGGTGGCAACAAACGACGGTGTTCCGTGTTGCGTTATTTCCGCGGGTATTGACACGCTTGGATGACCCTCAGTATAAACTTCTGGGCGGATAAGAATACATTTGGTAATATTACCATATTGTTTGCGCATATATTTAAAACCATCATTTATTATTTCAATGTATATATTGCGGTGGTTGGTGTATTTGCTTGTAGTTGCTAATATTGCATATTGTGGTGATATACACGGAAGAGTAATATACATACCGGTATTGTCTTCGTCTGTTGTAAATATTGTTAATAATGCAATAAGTTCGTTCATTGTATCTCGATATGTAACGATATGTTTGTGATGTCGTTGTGTTTTATTCACAATTTTCCATGCGTATACAACATTAAAATATGAAAATTTTTGAGTTTTAAAATCAGACATATATTGATTCGCATCATCCTTTAATTGTTGGGGATAATTATCAAAATGTGCTTTTAAATCACCCCATGTATTGTCATATATGTATTTTAGGCCATATACTATGTCCATGTTGGATTGTATTAATTTTGAAAATGTGTCATCCTCTTCATAATGATGTTCATAAAAGTGTTTTCGAATATTAAAGTCGGTATTGCGTATATATCCATATTTAAGTATTTCTATGAGCTCTTCGTTAGTTGGGATGTCAGCTGTAAAATTTCGGCCAGTATCATGCGTATGCATGGGCGTATGGATTTTGTATTCGTCGGCAATTGATTCAACTTTCGTGCAATTAAATACATTTATTATTTTTTCATGATATGATATTTTACTTGTACAAGTAGTAAAGCAAAATCCGGGTATATTCGGAAAGGTATCTTGCATTACCATACACGCGTGCGCAACTAAACGCACTTCCAAGTCAGTATATATAGACATATCGCCGGTTCGCGTATTGAGTATATATTCAACAGTCATGAGCGGTAATCCAATAAAAAAAACGTGGGCATCGTCGATAACTTCGATTGGTATTCCCATTAATAAAATATTACAGTATTTTTTGGCGCATATAAATGATATATTACGGTTGTCCGGATATTGTCGCAGTGTATTAATATATGTATTATTAATAATTCCATTTTTATTTTCATTAACATATTTGTTTATAATACTTTCTATTTGTTGTTGTTTTCCATCGGTGGTTTCGTATCCCGATTGCATTAGTAGTATATCGACATCAAACTTATCGTCGCTATGTCCATTGCCAATATAGATTAACTGTTTATATATACGCGAGCTTAGCGACATTGTTTTGTAATATCGCAACACATCATCCGACCCATCATATTTTGCATAATATGTATCATACTTTCCCCCACCGTGCATTATTTTATTTTTTGTTTTTAAATATTTGTTTTTATATTTAATGTATTTTTTATACGTGTCGTTGATATTCATAAAAGGACTGTCCAGTAAATATCCGATATATTATAATGTACCATTACATAATAATCATACATATTCCGAATTATTTACTGGATCGTCCATATATATTATTTATATACACAACTAAAAAATATCAGTGCATTGTATCACACATAATGTCGTTCATAAACGCATTGTAGTATTATACCGCGAGTAATATGTATTGATATGTGTTTGTGTTTGTTATGATGGTATACTATTTTTTATCATATTAACATAAATACACATATAATGCGGGTACACATGTACAATAAATAGAGAAAAATCCACACGATTGTTGAGTATCGATACGAAGTATTGATGCACCTTATCCCCAGTTATATGGCTTGTTCGTAATATGTATGTTGATTATGTACCATATTTTATGAATCAAACGCTCTCGAATTGCGTATAAATAAATGTTTGAATACGCTATCAAAATGCGGCATCGATGTGTTAATGATTTCGTCGGTTAACACGGTTTTTTTGACATATTCGGTTAATGTTGTGTAATATTTATTAATAAACGAATTAATGACATTATACATTCTTAGCATGTTTTTTTTATCTTCGGGATGCTGAACCAATTCAATCTTAGACACTATTTCGTCTGGAATAATAATATAATTAACATTTGGGAATTTACTATACAATATTTTAAGTATACGTATGTATATATTGTTGATCGACTCTTTATTAACAAATGAACGTACCGCGTGTCCGGGGGGTATTATTGGAAGTGTGTGTATTATGCTTTGTGCTTTATTCGCCCATATATAGCAACAAATGGATATTATCTCTGTATTTGGTTGGGGACGCATAATCACATATTGGTCTTGTTTATAATGGCGAATACACTGTTCATTATGATTATATATGCAGTTATTTATGTGTGGATATGCGTGACATATCGGGTTATTAATAGGATGTATGTATGTTTCTAAGTCTTTGTATGATATGCCATCTATAAGCTTGTTGATATGAACGCGTGCGATAGCATCAATTAGTTTGACGCAATTGTGTTTTATTACGGCACTTATTTGATTATATTCGGATTTGTTTACGTATTGTATTCCAATTGCAATATCGGCGTCGGCGGGCTGTGTCGATAGGTGTCCGTTAATTTTGTATATTATGTCTGGATTGACCATGCTGAATACATTATCAGAATCAACCGTAATAAACTCGTCAATGTTCGTATTATTTAGTGTTGGTATTGATCGCGATGTTATTTGTTCAGGTATTGTCATATTGAGTAACGATACCGGTTTAATAAGTCTAATGCTATTAATATGGATATGTGTTTGTTGTAGTTGTTCAAATGCATAATCAATTATGTCGGCATATACGTTATTTAATGAAAATCGGTTGCCGTTATGCATACGTATCGCGTAGTCAATTGATATACATGGAAGGGTAATTACACAATACTTATAATCGCGATGTATGTATATTACCAATAGTGCGATAAGCTCATTCCTTGTATTATGAAAGGTCGCCGTATATCGTGATATGGGACATTGTTCCTTATTTTTAAAAATGGCGCTATTAACAATATTGTTTGTTACATTCCATGCGTAATTAATATTCTCATATAAAATCAATTGAGCTGGTTTATTTTGCATATATATATGTATGTCGTCATTCGTTATATTAAAATGATCATATTCGGTAGCGCGAGATTTGCGTAGTTGTTCTATTCGTATCAATTGTTCATGGTGTTTTTTTATGATTTCCGAATCGTTGCGGGAATCGTCTTCGGAATACTTACTGAATGATTTTCGTATATTATCCTTAGTATCGGTAATAAATCCATTTGCGAGTATTTGTAATAGTTCTTCATCATTCGGAATAGTTGCATTAAAATAAAGGATTTCCGTACAAGAGTTTGGGTATATGTCGATATTGAGCGGGTCGTTCGGATTTGTGTCGTATTTACAATCGAATATATTTATTATTGTGTCTGGGTATAATTGGATATCTTGTGCACTAGTAATCATATAAAAATTATCGATTTTTTCGTATTTGTGACACATTACCATACACGCGTACGCAAATAAACACACCTCCAAGTTTTTAAATTTGGATTCGGTATAATTTGTTAAATCAATAATACTCGATATACTTGATAATACACGTCCAATACAAAAATATGTACAATCTTGTATATATTCTACAGGCACCGTTGCCAACAAATTATTACATGAATGACATATTTGCATCCACTGTATATTATCGTGGGTAGACGATAAGTCGACCATACTGTCAATGTATATGTCGTCAGGTATTATATTATTACTCATATATTGTCGAAACATATTAGTTATGGATGATTTATCATCAATTTGGTCACGTGGTATTATACGCGATAAAAACTGTTCGATGTTCCTATCAACATCTATAGATAATTTGTACAATAACTTAGTATCGTTAACGATGGTTTCGTTTAACGTATTTACCATTTTATATTGCAATACATCATCCGGCCCATCATATTTTGCATAATATGTATCATACTTTCCCCCACCGTGCATTATTTTATTTTTTGTTTTTAAATATTTGTTTTTATATTTAATGTATTTTTTATACGTGTCGTTGATATTCATATCAATATATAAATACACTTCATAAAAAACTCATTATTGGATCGCGACATAAAAATATTTGGCAATAATATAATAATTCGCAAATATAATGGCTCAAAATACAGGCGCATCCAATAGATTAATATACGATCCATGTTCATATGAAAAATACGTTAATATGAGTACGTCTCCTTTTCAATATCAAATGTATAATGGAAAGTTTGAGAATAAACGTAAGTGCGTTGGTACGAAATTTTATACACCTATGGAACTAGTCGATATTGATACAGAATTATCCGCACGCAATAAACCGGCATCATTATGTAATAATTATAAATATAATCCATTTTGTAAAAAATCTAGTATGTGCTTAAGTACATTTGATAAATCGGTACCCATTATTGCTCCGCCGGATTTATGTCCAATTGTACATAATAACATTAAAAAACCGGTTAGTAAAGGATATACAATGCCAGATACTGATATTTGTAAAAAGTAATGAACTATTAGTTGATATTATTTACAAATTTAATATTTGTAAATAATATAACAATGAGCGATAATACATATTGGATATATGATTATAAAATATTATTAAAATACTGGAAACACGTTACACCTCATCACTCGTATACGATGGTTAAAAATATGAATTCACTAACAAGATTGTTAATTTATGCATATATATGTTGTATATTACTAAATACATGTACACATCATGACTGTTCATGTTCATTTATATTAATATGCATATTACTTGTAACCTTATTTGGGATATTTATCACACATTCGAAAAACGAACCATTTGAAAACGAAAATAAAAACGAAGATGGTGATATATGCAACAACATTATAATTAATGAAAATTTGAAACGTCCACTGCAATCAATAAATGATAATTATTATGTTAACCAGGATATATCAGATAGCTATAAATTGAATCGGACACATAATAACAGCGCGAATTTTAATAAATTTTGTTATCATGGAAATGATACATGTAAAATGCAGTATATGTACTGTCATTAGTTCTTTTTAGTACCCCTTCGCGTATCTTTCCTTGATTTTGGCTTGTTTGGCGTTTTTTCCGCATGTGGTGTATCGTGTATATCTTGTTTATTAATATTATTATTAATAACATCGTCGATTACATTATCTGATATATTCATTTCGCATAATTTTAGTGAGTTATCTATCGTTACAATGTCTTTAGTAATGTCATCATTAACTTCTTTTAGTTGTTCTGCTATTATTTCCTTTTTTTTTTCAGCATATTTTTCGGGAGGCTGTACTTGTTTATTGTGTTTTTCTTTTTCAGCATATTTTTCTGAATGTTGAGTTGGTTTATTGTGTTTTTCTTTTTCAGCATATTTTTCTGAATGTTGAGTTGGTTTATTGTGTTTTTCTTTTTCGTTTTCATTTATCAGCACATGTTTCGACGGTTGGTTATTTTGCGATGTATGTCGAGCATGGTCGGTATGGCATGTGTTAATTTTATTAGATTTTATTAAAGAATCTATCACGCAATATATATTGGTTGTTATGTAATGTAAATTATTACATTCTAACAATAATAATTGAGACTTGTTAAATATTATCTTTGTCATTGTTGTTTTGTTGATCGCTGGGACGTATGTGCAATTGACATGTGTAAATTCTGACATATCAACATATACGTAAAAACATCCCGTTAACTGCTTTGACATATTTACAGCATATTGTTTAATAATGTCATTGTTTTTAAAAGCAGATGAATTAAAAAATATTATTATTGGGTTATTCGTTTTATTTTCAACAATATCTATTAAAGATGAATCATTAATTATTTTGCAAATGTTAGTGATGTGCGATGACATTATATTATATTATATTAGATTATCGTTTGTTTATGTTAAACTAATATAAAATAATATAATATAAATCAATATAATAAATGGCTACTGAGCTTATATTAATAGACAATGTCGATACGGCTGTATTTAAAATGACGTTTATAGATATTATTTCAACAATAATACATCACACCGATACCAAAAATTCATTTGTTTTGGATGAATATATGAGCCATATTGACGATCTTAATTTTGAAAAAATAATATTGCATTTTTATAATGCGTTGATTGAGTATGATAACGATATATTGTGCAACGATTTTGATTTTATACAATCCATTGCACGAAATCCAATTCCAAGCATAAATTTATTCGAATGTATGTCTGATATTGATGATAAATTTAAGTATATTATATATGGCAAGCTATCTGTATTATTTAATATGAAATCAAAATATGTTATTGAATATAAAAATAACCCAACGGAAAATACTGAATTTGGTATTGATGATATAATCAACGAATCTACAGCGGATAATATAAATCAACAAGAACCAAAGGCATTTGACGAAATGGGGTTAATGAGTGACGTTACAAATATGCTAGGTGTTGGTGATATTATGTCGAAAATAGGTGATATATCGGGCGATGATTTACATGGTATTAAAGATCAGATAATAAATGTAATGGGCAATGATGACGATAGAACTAATGAATTATTGTCCGGGCTAGTAGACAACATTGCAAACGAGCTTAAAAATAAAGATAATATGAGCCAGAATAACCCGATGGAATCGATTATGCAAATTGCTAAAAATATAACAGACAAAATAAAACCTAATTTATCGAATGATGATGAGGATAAAATGTGTAATATCGGGACGTCGTTCATGTCGAGCGCAATCGATATGATAAATAATGAAGAGCCAAAAGAAGAGCCACATGAAGAGCCAAAAGAAGAGCCAAAAGAAGAGCCAAAAGAAGAGCCAAAAGAAGAGCCAAAAGAAGAGCCACAAGAAGAAAAACGTAAAAAAAAAAAGCACAAGAATAAAAAGAAAAAAACAAACATCATAAAAG
>Ga0233431_1001278_pt1 | contig 44802 bp, 35 predicted proteins | sample SI_118_April2016_FD_179867 | JGI IMG/M metagenome (GOLD analysis project Ga0233431, IMG submission 179867) | Seawater microbial communities from Saanich Inlet, British Columbia, Canada - SI_118_April2016_200_MG | ecosystem: Environmental > Aquatic > Marine > Inlet | place: Canada: British... | reverse complement strand
GCTGGTTCTGATATTAAAGAATTGCAAGAGACCACGCCTTTTGATGCCCATAAAATTGTAAGACTGGGACAGATTGTGGCTGAGATAACAAAACCAGTAATAGCGGCTGTGAATGGTTTTGCTTTAGGAGGGGGCTGCGAAATAGTGATGGCATGTGACATCATCATCGCTTCGGATAAGGCTAAATTTGGTCAACCTGAAATAAATCTGGGCCTTATTCCCGGTGGTGGTGGTACCCAAAGACTTCCAAGACTCATTGGCCTTTGTCGTGCCAAAGAACTTATTTTAACCGGCGATATTATTCGGGCTGAAGAAGCCGATCGGATTGGCCTGGTCAATCGGGTGGTTCCATTGGACGCATTAATGCCAACGGTTAAAGAAATCGCCAAAAAAATTGCGGCTAAAAGTACAGCAGCAGTTAAAATTGCCAGATCAGCTATTGATAGAGGGGTACAAGTTAATTTGGAATCCGGGTTAGCTTATGAAAGAGAAATGTATAGTCTTACATTAACACTGGAAGACAAGGCAGAAGGGGTAAATGCTTTTATTGAAAAAAGAAAGCCGGAGTTTAAAGGTAAATAACCGGCATGTAATATCCGCTGTTCATTAAATAAACGGGATATTATTCACTATAATCACTTTATATTTTAGGAGAATTCTGATCAATGGAAAACATGGAAAATAAAGTAGCAAGAATTCCTGGATTACTGGACTGGTCAACTGATGAAGTCAGAATTCAGAGCGCAAAATGCAACTCCTGCGGGACATACTTTTTCCCAAAGGGACATTACCAGCATAAACCTGGGTGTTCAAGAGAAGGTGTTGAGGATGTTTTACTGCCCAACAAAGGCAAGCTAGCCAGCTACACGATTCAATATTATCCCTGCCCGCCACCATTTAAAACAGAGAAAAAAATCACACCCTATGGTATCGGTTTGGTTGAGTTTGAGAATGAGAAAATTCAGGTTGGTGGTATTATTACTGATACTGATCTGAAATCTCTTGAACTGGGAATGGAAATGGAAACGACCACGATAACGATGTTTTCTAACGAGGAGAAGCAGGAAGTCGTGACCTGGGCGTTTCGTACCATTAAATAACTGAACTTACACTAACCATAACATGGGATAATGACAATGAGAGATGTATATATAATTGGAACCGGGATACACCCCTGGATGGGTTTTACCGAAAAAGTGTTCTCCGATTTAGCGACAGTTGCGGTTGACGGCGCTTTGAAAGACGCGGACATCGAATGGCAGAAAATTCAGTCTATTATGGCTGGTATCTTTATCTATGGTGGGAACGCTGGTCATCTTTCCGGACAGTATTTAGAAAGCACTTTTGGGGAAACCGGTGTGCCGGTAGTTAACGTATATAATGCCTGCGCTACAGGTTCCGCTGCCATAAGAATGGCCTATAATAGTGTCGCTGCAGGCGAAACCGATACTACCCTGGCGTTTGGTGCCGATGTATCACCGAAGGGTTTCCTCTCTGCTAAATCCGATAACGCAGTTCAGGATAGAGACGTGATCAGATGGAAAATGGGCGGTATGCCTAATCCTGTTTACTGGGCACTGGAATGCCGAAAAAGAATGGCCAAATATGGTACCACCGAAGAGGATCTGGCAAGCGTTAAAGTCCTGATGAGTGAGTATGGTTCTATGAATCCTGACGCTCGGTTCAAAAAAACCTACACCCTGGAAGATGTATTGAATTCTGTCTATGTTTGTGACCCTTTAAGATTGTTTGAAATATGTCCGGTAAGTACAGGCGCTGCGGCAGTTATTATTACAGCCAACAAAGAATTGATCGCCAAAGCCAATCATCCGGTAAAAATTAACGCTACCACCATGGGTAGTGCCATATATGGTGATCCAACCTTTCGAATTTCTGCTCTGTCTTGCCCGTCAGTTGCCGAGGCGCCGATGCTGAGTGAAAGTTATGCCGCGTCACAACAGGCCTATAAAAAAGCAGGTATCGGACCTGAGGACATAGATATTTTGGAACTCCCTGATAACAGCTCCTGGCATTATCTGCAATACCTTGAAACCTGTGGGTTCTGTGGTGAAGGTGAAGCGGATAGAATGTTACGAGACGGCGAGACCAGGATCGAAGGAAAACTAGCTGTAAATCCGAGTGGCGGATTTTCTTCTTTTGGTGAGGCGCTTTCAGCCCAAGCTATCTGGCAGGTAATCGAATGCGCAAATCAACTCAGAGGCAGGTGTGGTGAACGACAAGTTAATAATGCAAACGTAGCTATGGCTCAAACCTATGGCTTAATGGGAAATAGCGGTACCACTATTTTGACCATTTAAGAGATGAATTTTGTTTAATTTGAAATCAAAACCTCTTTATGTGATGGTTCCAAGTTGAGACTATCATCCTTCATCGGCGGTTAATAATCACAGATTTACTGACAATAATTACAATAAACTGTCATTCTGAGTTTTTAAACCGGTTCCCGATAAGATGCTTGCAACGAACTTGCTTTGATGTGTAGGGTGGGCAGTTTTTTTTGCCCACGCTGAAAAAGATGGGCGTGCGACCCAGGCCCATCCTACAGTTTTTGTAAACCATTGTAATCATTTGCAATAAAATCAAGTTCGTTAACAGTGTTTGTCATTCTCTCTTTTTTCCACCGATCTAAAAATAAGGATAATCGTTTATTATCATTTATTCGGGGCAAATACGATTAATTATGGGTCAATTATGACTTAACCTCGATCTATATGTATAAATATCAGTCTATTGAAAAAGTATTAGCCTCGAGGATGGTTCAATAGTGTCCCATTCATTTTATTTTTAGAACATGATTTTAAAAAAATAAATACAAAGGCAATATTATTATAAAGTACGTAATATCAAATAGATATGCTCAAATTTTAAAACCACTGAGCTGATACTAATAAAAAAAAATTTAATTTTATAGGTATTACAATTAAGAATAAAATTTTTCAATCAGGTTGTTCTTGAAGATATCTGATTATTAAAACAATGTTATACAGGAAAAATAATGGTGAATTAATACATAATTATTCATTATATTAATTAGATAAAGAATATTAGTCAAAATGATTTTTTTCTTTAATCGGGAAGTTAATGCTTAAAATATAATGATGGTATATATGTTGCTGTTGACTACTGGTTTAGATCATATCTGGTCTTTTAATCAATAGATGAAAGCTGTGTTGAGAAGTTGTTTGTTGATTCAAATAGGTTTATTTTTTGATACCCGGTTTAGGGGTAGAAAGTTGATTAAGTTTTAAAATCTATTTGAACGAGTATTTTGGTTAAAAGAATTTGTTAGTTGGGGGGAGATACAATGAAAATGATATTCTTGTTTGGTATGCTGTCATGAAACATTGATATTATGAATGTTTTTAATTATTAAGATATTCTCCAAAAAAATTCCCCTGTAGTGATCTGGTATTGATTTGTTTTTTAACAGTCTCATTAGCACTTTCTGTATAACATCAAAAACAGGAGATTTTCAAATGAAAAAATTCAATATTATTATATTATTATTAATATTGCCGGTTTTCTTTTTTGTTATTCCCAGTACCGTCATGGCAAAAACTGTAAAATTAACTTACAGTAATTTCTTCCCACCCACCCATATCCAATCAATACTCGCAGAAGCCTGGTGCAAAGAGGTTGAATTAAAAACCAATGGTGAAGTGATAATTGAATATTATCCTGCTGGAACATTAACTAAAGGCCCAAAAATTTACGATGGTGTTGTTGAGGGCATTTCGGATATCGGTTTTTCCGTTTTGGCATATTCCCGTGGAAGATTTGCGGTAATGGGAGCTGTTGACCTGCCTCTGGGATATACCAGTGGTAAAGTAGCTACTCAAGTTGCAAACTCGGTATATAATAAATTTAAACCCAAAGAATTCAAAGATGTGGCAGTGATGTATTTTCATGCCCACGGACCTGGTTTGTTCTTTAACGCTAAAAGGCCGATCAAAACCCTTGAAGATTTAAAAGGTTTGAAGCTGAGAGCTACTGGTTATTCAGCCAAAATTGTAAAGGCTGCCGGCGGAACACCTGTGGGAATGCCGATGCCCCATTCTTATCAGAATATTCAAAAAGGCGTTGTTGATGGTGGTGTATACCCGATGGAATCCAATAAAGGCTGGAGATTGGGAGAAGTTGTAAAATATGGAACGGCTACTTACTCTATTGCTTACACGACTGCTTTTTTCGTAGTGATGAATAAATCAAAATGGAATAAGCTTTCCAGTAATGCTCAAAATACGATTCGACTGATCAATGAGCAATGGATTTCTAAACATGGTGAAGCCTGGGATACAAGTGATGTCGAAGGATTGAAATATTTTCTAAATCAAGGAAATGAGCTTAGAGGCTTAAGTAAAAAAGAATCTGCCCGTTGGGAAACAGCAGTAGCGCCAATTGTTGATGAATATGCAGCTGTACTCGATAAAAAAGGTGTGGATGGGAAAGCAGTGATTAATTACTTAAGAGAAACCTTAAAAGGACTTCAGTAAATTTTTAAAGGCCGGGTAGTTTGTCCCGGCTTTTTTTATTCATTTTTAAACCAAAACTATTATGAAGGCATTCTGGGATTTTTTAGATAAGTTGCAAAAAAAAATGAAGATGTTAGGAGCCATTAGCTTGATGGGCATGGTATGTGTGACATGCTGTGATGTTGTCGGTCGATTTTTTGGCTATCCCATTTTTGGTTCTGAAGAAATTGTAACTTTTTTGGTAACGTTGGTGGTTGCTTTTTCACTTCCTTTTTCCCATCAGGAAAAAATCCATGTGGGGGTTGAGATTATTGTCAGACTGCTAAAACCGAAAACCAGAGCTATTACCAAATTTTGTACAGATTTAGTCACACTGGCATTAATGATTACGATTACCGTGATGATGTATGACTTTGCTTATACAACGCAGGAATCCGGTGAAGTGTCGATGAACCTGGAATTACCGGAATATATGATTATATATGCGCTGGCGACCTGCTTTTTTGTTTTGAATTTTTATGTTTTGAAAGATGTTGTACTGTTTTTTAAAAAAGACAAAGGTGACTTATGAGCTCAACATTGGTAGGAGTAATCGGCATCCTTCTCATGCTAGTGATTTTTTTGACAAGAATGTCTGTAGCTTATGTTATGGCACTTGTTGGGTTTCTTGGATTCAGTTACCTGATTTCACTCGAAGGGGGACTTAATCTTCTGGCGCGAAATATTTATGGTCCCTTCGCATCTTATGATTTAACAACGATTCCACTGTTTATTTTAATGGGGCAAATCGCTTTTAACAGTGGTATCAGTAAAAGACTGTATCAGACGGCATATAAATTTTTGGGCAGTGTCAGAGGTGGTTTGGCTATGGCAACGGTTTCCTCCTGTACGGCTTTTGGTGCTGTTTGTGGTTCCAGTCCTGCAACAGCATCCATTATGACGACTGTGGGCATGCCGGAAATGAGACGCTACAATTATACAGATGATCTTGCTGCCGGTTCAGTAGCCTCAGGAGGTGGACTTGGAATGATCATGCCTCCCAGTGTTGTTTTGATTATATACGGTGTGCTAACCGAACAATCAATTGGCGCTTTATTTGTCGCTGGAATTATTCCAGCCATACTTTTAACAGTACTGTTTATTGCCTGTATCTATATTACCTGTACTTTAAATCCGGAGAAAGGACCTGCCGGAGAAAAATATACCTTATCAGAAAAAATTAAATCACTGACGGGATTAGTGGATACTCTGATTGTTTTTGTGATCTCAATTGGAGGTTTGTTTTTCGGTTTTTTTTCTCCAACTGAATCAGCAGCGATAGGGGCTGCTGGAGTTTTAGTTGTTTCTCTTATTAGAAAACAGATTACCTGGGCGGGTTTTCTAAAATCACTATATGAAACCCTTAGCACTTCCTGCATGGTTCTTTTTTTAATTGCGGGAGCTGTCGTATTCAGTAAGTTTCTGGCTGTTACCAGAATCCCTTTTGATATTGCTTCGTGGGTTGGTGGTCTGAGTTTTCCATCATTTGTCATTATCGGAATTATTATTTTCATTTATTTTCTCGGGGGATGTTTTATGGATTCTCTGGGACTGATTATGCTGACAATTCCAATTTTTTTCCCGGTTGTGATTAGTCTAGGCTACGATCCTATTTGGTTTGGCATTATTATTGTACTTGTAGCTGAAATGGGAGTCATTACACCACCAGTAGGATTAAATGTTTACGTCGTTTATGGTGTATCTAAAACAGTGGTTGGTGAGGTGAAATTAGAAACAATTTTCAAAGGAATTGTACCATTTCTGTTGGCGGTTGTGGTTGGTATTATTATCTTAATTATGTTTCCACAAATTATTTTATTTTTACCCAATTTGATGTATTAGTCATCGTTACCAATATTAAAAAATTATAAATATAAACTGCTCTGGCAGTGGAATAAATGAAGTGTGAATAGGGGAGAGGGGAATATAACAATTCGAAATGCCTAATCAGGTTTAAAGGAGAAAATATAATGAAATGGGGAATGGTTATTAATGTCTCTAAATGTATGCGATGTCATGGATGTGTTGCTGCTTGCAGAATTGAACACTTCCTGCCATTTGGTGTCGCATGGGTTAAATTGATTGCTTCTGAGACAGAAGAAAATGGGGTGGTAGATGTGACAACCTATCCGGTGCGTTGCAATCAATGTAAAGAGGCATCATGTGTTGATGTTTGTCCTACTGAAGCTACCACTCAAAGGGAAGATGGTATTGTCACCATTGATTCTGAAAAATGTATTGGCTGTCGATACTGTGTCATTGCTTGTCCATACCAAAACCGGACATTTTTATCGAAAGACAGAGATCGGGGGTATTTTGCCGGGCATGAAAAAACAAGATTTGAAAAAATGGGTGAAAAACTATACCCCCATCAACGGGGTACCACTGAAAAGTGTAATTTCTGTCATGAAAAAATAGATTTTGGATTGAAAAACAACTTAAAACCAGGGATCGACCGTGATGCCACACCCGCTTGTGTGAATACCTGTCAGGCTAAAGCACTGGTGTTCGGCGATTTAGACGATCCTGAAAGTGACGTATCCTTACTAATAAAAAATCATAAAGCCTACCAATTAAATCCAGAATTTGGAAACGATCCGTCTGTATATTATATTGACCCGGGTATCGGTGGCCATGATAACAAAGCACCAGATCATGCCCAAACCGGAAGTCATATGCCTGGTCAAAGTACCGTTGAAAAACGTGTCCGGGAATTATTCAAAAGCAAAAATTAAGGAGGTATGATGCAGACAAGACGTCAATGGATGGTTTCCCATGAATGGATGGTAAAACCGATGCAGCAAATGGAGTGGATTCAGGGAGCAGGCATACTCATCTGGCTGGCCGAGGTCTTTTCCAGTTTAGGTACGGGCTTATATCTGGTCTCTATCATTGTGGGAAGCTGGTGGGGAGCCTTAATCGGTTGGTTGGTTATTAATTTATTGAAGTTACCCTTGCATTTGATTTATTTAGGAAAACCTTTACGCTTTTGGCGGGCGTTACCACCTTTTACAAGGGCATGGCGCACATCATGGATTGCCAGGGGATTTTTCTTTACCACTGTTTTTTCAGGTATTGGCCTGGTTCAATTGATTCTTGGTTATTATATCAAAGTAAACTATGGTGTCCTTGATCCTACCGTTAATGGTATAGCAATTATAGATTTTGTTGTAAGAATAACCGCAGGAATTTTTTGTATTCTGACAGCAGTTTACTGTGGTTTTATGATGAGTTTTTGTAAAAGTGTTCCTTTCTGGAACACCGGTATCTTGCCGATTGTCATCATGAATGCCGGAATTGCTGATGGTTTGGCTCTGGTGATTGGAATCGGTCTATTTACCAGTGATTTGGATATTCATTTTCTAGAATCAATGACACGAATTTTATTAATTGTAAACATTGGCTTAATTGGTACCTATTTATTGAACTCATCCTACCGATCAGAAACGGCAAAACTATCAGTAAAACGGCTGGTTGTCGGTGAAGTAGCTCTCTCTTTCTGGATCGGTGTTGTTATATTGGGGATTATGGTTCCCCTGACTATTTCAATCGCTGGATACTTTACGAAGGACATTTCCCATTCAGCTTTATACGTAGCAATAATAACACATACTATCGGTGCCTTTGCACTAAAATACTGTATTCTGAAAGTAGGAATTTATAAGCCGATTATACCCAAAGCGAAAATAACTTAGCTTGAATGACTTTATAGGATTAGAATTATGGGTGAAAGAAAAATTGTAAAAACAACCTGCAAAAGCTGTCATGGCGGTTGTGGAGTGAATGCTCATGTTGAAGAGGGTGTTATTGTAAAACTGGAAGGTAATCCTGATTCATTGACCCGGGGTACCATGTGCTCCAAAGGACTATCAAGTCTTCAACATGTTGATAACCCCTATCGATTGAGATGGCCTTTGAAAAGAAAAGGTCCTAAAGGCTCAGGAGAATGGGAGAGAATTACCTGGGATGAGGCACTGGATACCATTGAAAACAAGATTAAAGATGCTCAAAAAAACTTCGGCCCGGAATCGCTAGCAGTCTCGCAGGGTACTGGTCGGGGGTATAATCGATATATCCATCGTTTTGCCAGGTCTACCGGTACAGCCAATGTCATTTCTCCCGGTTATGTTTGTCATAGTCCGCGTTTAGGCTTGTATGGTCTGGTTACTGGTTATGGACGTCTATATTGTGATTATCATGGTTGGGGAGGCGAATTTCCAAAAACTCAAATCATGTGGGCCAAACAATTGGAAATCAGCAGTGCTGATTCTGAAATGTGCAATTGGTTTATCCACTCCTTAGACTATTGTAAAAATCTGATCATTATAGATCCCAGAGCCAGTGCTTATGCCTCCAGAGCTACTTTATGGCTTCAACCGAGACCAGGAACTGACTGTGCTTTAGCTATGGGTATGTTAAATGTAATGTTTAAAGAGGAGCTTTGGGATAAGGATTTTGTAAAAAACTGGACCTTTGGTTTTGAGGAACTGAAGAAACGGGTAGAGCCATTTACACCTGAGAGAACTACTGAAATTACCTGGGTACCTAAGGAAAAAATTATTAAAGCTGCTCGTTTATTTGCTATTGACACCCCGGGATGTATTCAAGTGGGAAGCTCCTTGGAACGGCAGGCCAATTGCGGTCATACCCTAAGAGCTATTACTTGTCTGATGGGTATGACAGGTAATATTGAGGCTCCGGGAAGTATGATCAGCTGGGTCTTACCCGAAACCGGTTTAATTGAAGATTTTTTTCTGGAGTTGCCGCTGACAGAAGAAATGCGAAGTAAAATTATCGGTGTTGACAAATATAAAATGGGTGCTGCCAGGACTTGCAATCCTGATACAATGGTTAAAGCGATTCATTCAGGTAAGGCACCGATTAAAGTCTGGTTCAGTGTCGGTGGGCAACAAATTGTACATATGGCTAATACTAAAGAGGTTGTGGCAGCCATTGAAAAAGTTGATTTCATGGTTCATTGCGATCTGTTTATGGGACCCATGGCTGAAGCAGCTGATATTGTCCTTCCGGTAGCACACTGGCTTGAGATCGATGATGTGTATGACATGCATCCCAGGTTTTTTATTGAAGCCCATAACAAAGTGATTGATCCGCCAGCTGAAGCAAAATCGGATCTCTGGATTTTTAATGAAATTGGGAAACGGGTGGCCCCAGAACACTGGTTTGAGGACGAAGAAAAGGCATTGGATTATCAAGTCAGAAAAGGTGACATGAAGTGGAAAGAGTTCGGTGAAAAACTGGTTAGTGGCTGTTGGGGAGAAGATCAGGTTTATTATAAATATAAAACAGACTATTGGAAAGAAGGCGGTGGATTTCCAACGCCGACTGGAAAATTCGAGTTTTATTCCAAACATCTGGAAAGCCTGGGTTACGACCCGCTACCAGAGTTTAGAGAACCGGGGGAAAGTCCACTTAGTACTCCTGAATTATTCAAAGAGTATCCGATTATAATGAGTAGTGGTTTTAGGCAACCATTTTATTTTCTGGGGCAGTATAGAAATATTCCCTGGTTAAGAAGTTTTCTGGAATACCCACAGGCACAAATTCATCCCGAAACTGCTGAAAAGTTTGGTATCGCTGAGGGTGATTGGATTTGGATAGAATCACCACGGGGAAAAATCAGGCAAAAAGCCAGGTTATTTCCAGGAATTTTACGGGGGGTTTTAATGGCGACAGCCAATTGGTTTTATCCGGAAGAACCGGCTAAGGGCTATCATGGTTTATTTATTTCCAACCCGAATGTGTTAACCAACAACGATCACCTGGATCCGATGTATGGCTCACCGGATTTAACCTGCCTGTTATGTAAAATTTCAAAATGCAGTGAGGCAGATCTGCAGGAGAATGTCTTTAAAACCGAAGAGTTTGGATTTGTACAAACAGCAGGTGAAGAGATGGAAAGAAAGAAAATTCAAACACCATAAACTGGAGGAAGAATAGAAGTATAAAAAGTTTTTTCAAAGATGATTCAATAATTACTCTGATATCTTAATAAGGAGAGGTTTGCATTATGGTAGCAAATAAAAACGTAGATACCAAAGTCGACAAAACCGTCATTAGGGCGCTGGCCCTTGGAGGATTGCTAGGTGGTTGTGATCCCTCATGTGTTGACGTCAAAGATGGTAAGATTTTGAGAATCAGGCCCATGCACTTTGATTGGAAATATGATCGGGAAAGTTTTAATCCCTGGAAGTTTGAACGTGATGGAAAAACTCTTGAATCCAATTTCAAAGGAATGCCAGCTCCTTTTTCACTGGCATATAAAAAACGTACCTATTCCCCCAATCGAATTAAGTACCCGATGAAAAGGGTAGATTGGGATCCCAATGGAGAACGAAATACTCAAAACAGGGGTATAAGTAAATATGAAAGAATTTCCTGGGATGAGGCCACAAGTATTATCTCCGGTGAAGTAAATAGAATTATCGGTGAATATGGTCCGCTGGCGATACTGGCTCAGGGTGATGGGCATGGAGAATGTAAAACAATTAACACTCCCCATGGACATCAGGCCAGACTTTTAGAAATGTTGGGAGGGTTCACCCAACAAGTCCGTAATCCGGATAGTTGGGAAGGTTGGTATTGGGGATCCAAACATGTTTGGGGACAGGGAATAGTTGGTATGATGGACCCGTCTGATAACGTGATGAAAGATATGACAGAACATTGTGATTCAGTTCTGTTTTGGGGGTGTGACCCTGAAACCACACCTTGGGGATTTGTGGGACAATTTGCCAGTCGGCTGTGTTATTATTGGAAGGACCTGGGAATCAAGCAAATATATATTTGCCCTGATTTAAACTATGGTGCTGCAGTGCATGCGGATAAATGGATTCCGGTCTTACCGAATACAGATGCTGCCCTTCAACTGGCTATTATTTATATGTGGTTAAAAGAAGGCACCTATGACAAAGAATATGTTAAAACCCATACGATAGGGATGGATAAAGTTGAGGATTATGTGATGGGAAAAGAGGACAACGTTCCCAAAACACCAGAATGGGCCTCAACAAAATGTGGTGTGCCTGAATGGACCATTAAGGCTTTGGCCCGTGATTTTGCTGAGAAAACAACATCAATTGCTCATTATTTCGGTGGATCAATGGCTCGTGGGCCTTATTCTCATGAACCAGCCCGTCTGGAATGTATTCTGCTCGGAATGCAAGGTTTAGGAGGTAAGGGTGTTCATCAGACTCAAATCACTTATGGTGGTATGCCAAGAGCAGAAGGTTTAGGTAGCACACGGTTCTTTAATCCTAAGTTGAGTGAACGTTTAACTAAACCAACGCTGACTACGATTCGAGCCTGGGGAAAACAGTTAATTCCAAAAACCATGATCCATACAGCGATTTTAAATCCACCCATCAAATTTTGGGGAAATGGTGGTATTGAAGAACCGGTGGAAGATCAGTTTGTTGAATATAACTATCCTATTGCTAAAGAGGATGGGGGAACTGAAATTCATATGATGTGGACCGATACGCCTTGCCGAATTACCTGTTGGAATTGTGGAAATGAAACCATTATCGCTGAACGAAATCCCAAGATTGAGTTTGTGGTGGCGCAGCATCCCTGGTTAGAAAATGATTGTATTTATGCAGATATCATATTACCAACCAATACCAATTTGGAAGTTGATGATATCGTAACCAATACCCGCCAGGGAACACAACATCACTCTGTCATTTTGATGGAAAAAGCCATTGAACCTGTTGGAGAATCCAAAAGTGATTATGAAGCAGTCCTGGAAGTTGCTAAGAAAATGGGTAAAGGTGATGAATTCTCGGGAGGAAAAACAACCAGGGAATTACAAAAACAGGTGTTTGATAATATGGATCTGGATAAGTTAGTTTCCTGGGATGAATTTGAAGACAAGCAATATATGGTTTTTCCAACCGCTAAAGATTGGGAAGATGATGTGGTGGGCTTACGTCCTTTTCATGATGATCCTGAAAAGAATCCTTTACCAACACCTACCGGTAAGCTGGAATTCTATTCTGCCGCCATTGCTAAGCATTATCCCGATGATGAGGAACGACCTGCTATTCCAAAATGGGTTGAAAAAAGTGCCATGCATGATGAACGGATATCAAGTTGGCGCGCCAATGCCTATCCGTTATTACTGATGTCTAACCATGGTCGCTGGCGGGTCCATTCCCAGGCTGATGATGTTTCCTGGAGTAGGGAAGTACAGACCTGTAAAGTGAAAGGTTGGGATGGGTATATGTACGAACCGTGTTGGATTCACCCTAATGATGCTGAATCCCGTGGTATTAAAACCGGGGATATTGTTAAGGTGCATAATGAGCGGGGGATTGTACTGTGCGGCGCCCTGGTTCATGAACGTATTATGCCTGGTGTTACTTATGTCGATCACGGGGCCAGGCATGATCCGATTATTCCTGGGAAAATTGATCGAGGTGGTGCTATTAACACCATATCAGGTGAAGGAATCACATCCAAGCGATGTGTCGGTCAGGCTACCAGTGGTTATTTGGTAGAAGTAACCAAATTGAGTGGGTCCGAGATGGATCAATGGAAAGAAGATTATCCAGAAGTATTTAATAAAAAGTATGATCCGGCTTCCGGACTGGTATTTGACGCCTGGATTGAAAAAGGAGGTAAGTAATGAAAGTATTTACAATTGATCTTGATATCTGTAACGGCTGCTATTGTTGTCAAGTTGCCTGCAAAGATGAACATGTTGCTAATGATTGGACTCCTTACGCCAAGCCACAACCCGAAACAGGACAATTTTGGATCGGAATAAAAGAGTTGGTGCGTGGACAGGTGCCAAAAGTTAAAGTGACTTATTTGATTCAGATGTGTCATCATTGTGATGATGCCCCCTGTGTCAGCGGATGTGAGGCCAAGGCAATATTAAAACGTGATGATGGCTTGGTTTTGATTAATCCTGAGAAATGTGTGGGATGTCAGCTGTGTTCAGACAATTGTCCCCATGATGCTATCTTTTTTAATCAGGGATTAAATATTGCTCAAAAATGTACCGGTTGTAGTCATCTTTTGGATAATGATGAAAACTGGGAAGTCCCCCGCTGTGTTGATCAATGCCCTACCGCTGCGATTCAATTTGGTGAGGAAGCCGATTTGCAGGATTTTATTAAAGACGCGGAGTTGATGAATCCGGAGGCCGGTACAAAATCGAGGGTGTATTACAAGGGTTTACCTAGGAAATTTGTGGGTGGAACACTTTATGATCCTGCTGAAAAAGAAGTTATTATTGGTGCTGAATGTATTCTGACAGATGAAGAATCTAACGAATCGTTTACAGCTACCACTGATAATTTCGGTGATTTTTGGTTCCGTGGGTTAAAGGATGATCGTATTTTTTCATTAACCTTTAAAAAGGATGGGAAAACGAAAACCCTCAATGATGTAAGTACAGATAAGGATTTGAGTTTAGGTGACATTCCTCTTGTTTAAGTTTTAATCGTATCGCAAAAGGGGATTATCATTAAGCCCCTTTTTTTTACAGGGATTTCAGTAACGGCTTTGGACAATTGTTTTTTTTCTAAAATATTGGAATAAACAATAAAACTAAGGTTGATTAGTGTCTGAACGAAAAGTAGGTAATTTGGGGATATGTACAGTTTTAGCAAAAGCTTAAACAGTTAAATACCAGATAGTTACGAGGATCGTGAGGTTTCGTGGCGATCCCCCTAATTACCGGTTTGATATCCAATAATGGCATTTTCGTTCGAACACTAATTATCTATATTGAAAACCAGAAATCTTTTATAGGATGTCAAATGAGTGATATGTTTAGACTGGACGATAAAGTTGTTGTTGTTATTGGTGGAACTGGTGGGATTGGAGAATTGATGGCCGAAGGTTTGGCCAACCAGGGTGCAAAGCTGGCGATTGCCGGGACCAATCAAGAAAAATTAAAAAGAATTTCTGCTAATATTCAGAAAAATACAGGTTCTGAAACGATAGGGTTTCAGGTGGATGTGGCCGACCCGGATAGTGTTGTCCAACTGGCTGAAGATGTTAAAGCCAGATTTGGAACAGTTGATGTGTTGGTTAATACCCAGGGTCTCAATTACAAACATCCAGCCACTGAATTTCCCGTTGATCAATGGGATAAAATGTTTGGTGTCAATGTGAAAGGTGTCATGTTAGCCTGTAGGGAGTTTGGAAAAATAATGATTGCTAATCAAAAAGGGAAAGTAATTAATTTATCTTCAGTGAGAGGTGTTCGCGCCACGCTTTGGGGAGGAAATGAAGGGTACTGTGGTACCAAAGGGGCCGTGGATATGATGACGCGTTCTTTGGCTTCAGAATGGGCGGAACATAATATTAACGTCAATGCCATTGGTCCTTCTTTGATTCGGACACCTTTAGCTGAAAAAACTTTGAATGATCCCGAAAGATTAGCGGTATACTTAGCAAATGTACCATTAAAGCGGGTGGGAGAACCCAAGGATCTGGTTGGTTTATGTGTTTTTTTAGCCTCTCCTGCTTCTGATTTTATTACCGGACAGATTATTTATCTTGATGGTGGTTTAACTGCCATTGGCTAATACTTTTTTTGTTGCGCTGCTTTGGGTATAATACCCCGCCCCTTGGGGCGTTCTGTCATCTCGAACACTGAATTGCGATACTCTGGCCAGAATGAGAAATCTTGTCCTAAAAGAAAGATTTCTCCCTGCGGTCGAAATGATATTCAGCCCTTCTACAGTTAATGTGGATATCCCGTCCGCTTGCGGCGGAGTAGTTCATTTAAAAGAAGTACTATTTAATTGAAAGGTTGATATCGATTTTGTTTTGGATTGTTTTCAATGATTTTTTGCAGACTCCTGCTACCTTAGCGTATTTTTTCCACTCTGATATTACCTGTCTTATTTCTTCAAGAATTAAAATAATTTCCCTTTTTTTTAAGCCAGCTTTTATCCCAAGTGAAAATATATTTTTTTTGGTCGGGGATACCCCTTCTCCCCCGACTGCCATTGAATGTTCACCTCCCGGCCCTTCAGAATATGTTAAATCATAGGCCGGAGACAATGACCATTCGCCTTCGAAATTCATTATAAAAGCGAAGTTCTTAACATGGTCATCTCGATTATTAGAAAAGATATTAAAAACCATCTGCCTGAAACCTCTAATTAAATCGCTCTGGTTCTTTGTTAGATTACTAATTATTCTAAAAAGCATCTCATAATCACAGGCTGGTATTCGAAAATTGGATTGTATTAAGTTGCCAAATGTATGGGAATGAAATCTTTTTACACCATCTCTATCAAAACGCTTAACACCGAAAAAAAAATCTCCTCGCTCTGTTTCAAATAGACGTGTTTCTGGCATTTTAATTCCACATTCCACAGCCATTAACGAATACGCATATTCAACCGGGCCTGAATCAATAAAATCATTATTAGCGTTGAATTTGATCATCCAGGGCTCAAAACCTTTTGGTAGAGTACCTTCTCCTGAAATCAATCGATCCTTAAAAATCCCAACCAATATTTTGGGGCGAGCCCCACCCGGACTTCCACCGGCCTTCATCAGCTCTGGGAGAACAGTTTGCGTCTTACCATTTAAGATTTCCTGTGACTGCGAATAAAGATTATATAGATCAAAATGAGTGGCGTCTTGAGTTTTAACTTCCATTTCAGGGCGATAAGTTAAAGCTCCCATCGTATTCCTACCAAGGAAAGAAAGACGATCTAAAATCGATAATTTTTCAATTGAAAATCCGTGATTTTGAAGAAAACGATCCATTAACATTAGCCCCCATCCATCCGGTAGAGAATCATCAAACAATCCGAATATGGGGCCAAAGTTTCGATCTTTATGCTCGTAGAGGTCTGCAGAGAGTGGAAGTTTGTAAGGAGATAACCATAAAGACCTTTTTAAAAAATCCGCATGATATTGAAAGTATAATCTGTGTTCCCTTTCCGCTAATTCTCCAACTAGAATCTCATGTTCCTTTTCAACATACAAAAATACGTTCAAACGTTTCAAATTGAACCTCTTTTTGGATTTTTGATCACTTGGTTTTCCAGATCATCAATTGATTTAGCAACCTGAGATTGTAACAAGTCATCTACTTCATCTAATCTTCCTAAAGCAAAAAGTAATTTGAGAAAGTTCTCCAAAGAAATTTGTGCGGTTTGTTCAAATCTAATCAATGAAGCTACAGAAACACCTGATCTATTCGAAAGCGTTGTCCGTTTCCATTTTTTTGATAATCGCAAATTTTTATGACGATCTGCCAGTATCTTTGCAACTTCATTTGGGGTTGTCAGCCAATGTTCCATATATGTTTTGTTATTAATAATATATTATTATTTAGTATTTGTTATATTGAAATAATGATAATATATTGTCAATAAATATTCTTATTTATGCGAAAATTGAAAAAATTACTCTATAATTTTTCATTGTGCAAGTGCTTCAATGTCACTAAGTATTTCGTGATAATGACCTGATCGCTACTTTCCGATGCTAAGAACCACATGGGTTTGGATCTGGGACACACACAGGCTGATTTAATTCAGGCTGCCATGGAAGGTGGCGAAGATACCGATAAACCAATTTCAGAAAATCAAAAAAAATACAACGACCTTTTACCTATTTTTAAAAAGGCGAGTGATTACCAATCGGAAATCGGTGACCGATTAAGTAAATTAAGAAGCCAATTAAATATGGATTATGGCTGCTTGGTGGATATCCCGCAGCATCAATTGGAACTTTAATCCTCTTTGTTACTATACAAAAGAGGATTAAGACCAAAGGAGATATTTTATAAACCGGTTTCAAATCGGAAAGATTGGTCTGGGTCAAGCATTGCCAGTACACGAACCACACACCCATCGCCACTTTTCCAGCGCCAGGGGATGGCCATAAAGGTGCAGCGTTTACCAGTTACTTCATCTAATTCTCCACCGATGTTTTCAATACCCGGTATACCCCCTTTCACCATTAATGTCTTATGGGCCGGTTCCCAGTCCGGAAAATCCTCTTTTGGATCACGACCAAACATCTCTTTATATTCTTCAATTAAATGGGGCTGGGATGGTCCCAGGCCGTGATCAAATAATTTGGTTGCGACCGGGTGATCATTTGCTTGGCAGCCATATCCAACCATTTTTACTTTTTTATCAACCAGCCACTGGGCACCAGCGCCATTAATACCACATCCATGAGCAAAATATTCGTCACAATCAGCGAATTTGTGATGCATGCCGGTGTTTATCATGACGATATCACCTTCCTGAATTGCAGGGGAAGCCTCCTCAAGGTCGTCGGGTGTAATGATTCCCCATTTACCTTTGGGAATGGATACCGCTACTCCGGTTCCAAAAAGTCGCCACAAGGGATAGTCCATGATGCTGGGCGTATTTTCCGTGACATGTATCGGTGCATCCATATGTGTACCGCGGTGCATGATACCGTCCCATTCAACCTGATAAACACCATCTTTAGCGTGAAATTTATCAACCAGAACGTTAACACCGGGAGAAGAAGGCCATTCCGGCATGTGGTGGCCAAAGGGTTGGCTTAAGTCATATATTTTTAGGCTCATTATCTATTCCTCGATTTACACTGTTTATTATTCACCGGATTCAATACGACAATTACCAGTTGGATCAACCATAGCTATCAATCTGACCGGGCAGGCATCTCCGTGTTCCCATTTCCAAGGAGTTGCCGCCAGGGTTGCCCTTTTTTCCAATAGAGTGTTTACATCACCACCAACTTGTTCAATGGTTACAATACCAGCCTCTAATAATGTTTTATGAGCGATATTCCATTCGGGATGTTCCTTGACAGGATCTAATCCTGTTATATTTTGATAACTTTCAACGAGGCGCTTCATGGTTGGTCCATTTCGATGATTAGCCAGGGATGTAGCCAGGGGATGATCAATTTGGGGCGTATCCATGGCGAGCATTTTACATCCTTTTTCCACCAGCCATTCAGCGCCTTCTTTGGATAAACCGGGAGATTCTCCAAAATATTCCAGGCTATCGGAATACTTTTGATGCCAACCGGTTACAATAACAACAATATCACCTTCCTGGATAGCGGGTCTTGCTTCAGCAAGGTCATTGGTTGTTATGAGCTCCCATCTTTTTTTAGGAATATTTAAAACGACGCCATTTCCAAAAAAACGATCTACTGAAACACCAGCCATGTCGGACCCACGCTGGACAAGATGGATAGGAGCATTCATGTGAGTACCGGTATGCAGTACCATTTTTATACGATGTGCCATCACTCCATGTTGGGCATGTTTAACGGAGCGAAACATTTTTACATCCGCATTTCCCGGTAGTGATGGTACTCCATGATCCCATACGTGACTGAGTTCAACCAATTGTAACCCTGATTTGGGGTCTGTAACGATTGTCATAATTGCCTCATTAATGGATTAGTAATAATTGGTGCTGTTAATATATTTCAAGAAGCTGTTAAGCCACCATCAACATATAGTACCTGGCCGGTCACAAAACTTGATGCTTCTGATGCAAAAAATACAACGGATCCGATTACATCTTCCGGAACAGCCAGTTTACCCAGAGGAATAACAGAGCTATATTTTTCAGCCAGTTCAGGGTACTCCCTGATATGAATGGTTCCCGGTGTAATAAAAAAAATAGGGCCAATAGCATTTACCCGAATTTTATAGGGCGCTAATTCAACCGCCAACGCTTTCGTAATCAGTTCCACGGCTCCCTTGCTGCCACGGTAAGCTGTATTTCCACCGCTGCTGCCTCTCATTCCCGGGCCTGACGACAAGTTAATAATTTTTCCATGGCCTCTGTTTTTCATTACTTTGCCGAAATGCTTACAGGCTATCATCGTCCCCTTGACATTGACATCAAAAATTCGATCCCAATCTTCCATGGGGTAATCCAAAGCATCTCTTTTAATATTGACACCCATTGCATTCACTAAAATGTCAACGGTTCCAAAGTGATTAGTGACACTTTTGACAAGTTTTTCCATGCTCTCCTCATCTGTAACATCAACCTGAACAGGTAAGGTTTCGGCTCCGGTTTGAGCAGTAATCTTTTTAGCAACATTTTTAAGAGCTTCCATATTTCGACTGGCTAAAACAATTTTTGCTCCAAACTGGCCCAAACCTAAAGCAATTGCTTCCCCAATGCCACCAGCACCACCTACAACTACAGCAACTTGATTGTCTATTTTAAAAAGCTCTTTCATTGATTTCTCTTTCTAAGCAGTTATCGACCTTTTTCCAAGTCGAGACCCGTGAACTAGTGTCTGAACGAAAAGTAGGTAATTTGGGGACATGTACAATTTTTAGCAAAGGCTTAAAAAGTTAAATACCCGATAGTTACGAGGATCGTGAGGCTTCGTAACGATACCCCCAATTATCGGTTTGATATCCAATAATGGCATTTTCATTCGTACACTAACTAATAATTATAGGTGATGATACTTTTTATAGTATTCAATATTTATCAAAAATACTAATTTGATGGCACTGATTAAAGACAGACACATTCCAGATGATAGTAACGCCAGCTATTCCACTCGAACCACAACCACCAGAATCGTAGCTGGAAGGTTATTGTTGACAGACATACTCCGGGCTTCATTGGGTGGGATGTAAATTGCGTCACCTTCGTCACAGACAAATTCTTCCCCGGTTTCACTGGTTACTGTTATTGATCCGGTAATTATAAAATAAAGCCGTTCCCGGGTAGAAGGTTTCATTTTGGCACCACCATCCGGTAAAAAATGGGATAAGGAAACCACCGTTCTTTGGCTGATGCCTTCCTTAACTTTCAATGCTCCCCACATGTTAAAATGATCGACTGCCTGATACACCACCCCTTCTGTCTTCTTAATCAGTTTCATAAATATCCTTGTTTATTGGCTGTTTGTTCAATTGTTGATATAATTAGCAAAATTGGGGGACATGTTTTTTTTACGTGTCCCCTAATTTTGTGGGCCAATTAGAATGTCGTTCACTAAATAACAAAATCGATCGTTGATTTTGTCTTTTAATCAACCGTTGGGTTCAAGTAATATTTCACCCAAATTGATATCAATCTTGGTTCGGGTTTTATATTCCCTGGAGGCATAACCTTCATGTTCAATGACTACGGTATATTCTTTGTTTTCTTCCAGGTCTCCAAACTCAAAATCACCATATGAATCAGTTTTTATTTTACTAAGCACTTTACCATTTTTGAGTATTACTGAAATACCTACTGCACATTCCTGCACATTATCAGCCAGTACAATCTCACCGGCAATAAATCGTTTAGGTAAGTTCAGATAGTTAACTTTTGGCTTACCACTATATTCAGAATTGAGACGTTCTGCTTTTTGGGAATTTTTTAGTTTTGAAATTTTACTAGTTGGATCATCCAAATCACCAAAAACAATGGCTTCTGATGGGCAGGCTTCGACACAACGAGGTGCCCGCCAACCATTGTCCAGACCATGTGCACAGAAAGTACATTTTTGAGGGATTTGTTTTTCCTCATTCCAATAGATAACCCGATAAGGACAAGCATCAACGATCTCTTTTTGACCCCTGGCTTTTTCCGGGTCAATAATGATGATACCATCATCTCTGCGATAGACAGCGTTGTTTAAGGCTACTTTGGCGCAGGGTGGGTTTTCGCATTGCATACAGGGAGTTATTAAAAAAGATACTTTTACCTTTGGATAACAACCTCTTTCAATCTCCTGAATATTCATCCAATACTGACCGGCCTCCGGTTGTGAGGTTGAATAGGGGAAATAGTCATTTCCACAATATTCATCTTTGCAGGAGAGAAAACAACTATAACATCCATTACATCTTTCAACATCTATAATCATTCCATAAGTAGTCATTTTTAACCCTCCCACTTGGAAATTTCTATTAAACAAGAATTTGGTGCCATTCCAGGAACATTTTTTGAAAGCATACGGCCTGGAACCAGTAGACATATATTACCTCCTCTATCAAGGGAGCTGGCTTTACCGGGTTCCAACGGATCATATTTGGCTGACGAAACATAACTATGGATGATGCCCGGTTTTATACGTTCCGTGATTTTAGCAATGCAAAGCACTTGTCCCCGGTCATTATGCAGTCTTACCAGGTCACCATTATTAATTCCCCGGATTTTGGCATCTTTTAAATGAATTCTGGCCGGCCAATAGGCATAACCGTCTTTAATGACACGATGGGTGGGGATCTCATTTAACCAGGCGGTATGCTTATCATAATGCGTGTGGAATGAAAATCGCGGATGTGGTGACAGCAATTGTAAGGGATATTTTTTGGCTAATTCCGAATGGTGACCTTCCCAACTCTTGATATAATGCGGGGAAACCGGTCTTTCTTCATCATCTGGAAAGTTTTCAGTCAGACTTTGTGAAACAAACTCTATTTTTCCGGTGAGGGTTCCTAACTCTTTGGCTTTATTAGTCAATCGCTTTGGATTATTGAGGTCAGGTGTGTCGCAGTCCCGTTGATCATGAAACCATCTTAAAGAAGGAGTCGGCTTGTAATCTTTAGGATACGGCACTAAAAAATAGCCTTTTCGATCAAACTCTTCCCAGGAGATATGTTTGGGTAGATCAGACAGCTCAAAAAAGGCTTTCGCCCAATCCAGATCTGTTCTTCCTTCCGTATACTCTTCCTTTCTGCCCAGTTTTTCCGCCAACAGGGTAAATATGTCATAATCAGATTTCGATTCCCATAAGGGTTCTATACATTTCTTTTGGCGAACCACTACTCTATTGTTGCACCCGCTACTGGCATGAACCGTATAACCACCACAAGCTCCCCATTCTCCAACATCATCACGTTCCAATTGAGTACAGGCTGGTAGAATGATATCCGCAAATCTGGTTTCCCCCTGGTACCAACAATCCTGGTTGACCACGAATTCCAGTTTTGGACTTTGATACATTTTTACCCATTTACTGGTATCCACCATGGTACCGAAAAACGAACCGCCATAGCGGTAAAACATTTTTACTTCTGAACATCCTTCCATCGGATAAGTAAACCTGGTGTACTGTTGCTCCAGCGAGTTTCCGCAAAACCCTTCACCAATCCAGCTAATGGGAGGATCGAGAATCGCATCGGGCAGAGTCGTCCGATATAATCGCTGTTTGACTGAATTGACCATTTGTTTTTTGGCCACCTTTGAATTTCCCATTCTGCCATCGAGATCGGCATAAGCCGGAAACCAGATATCTGTATTGGAGGGAGCACCCATTGTTGTTCCCCATATGCTTCGTCCCGGTGCCCCCAGGCCTTGCATTCCTTGTAGCAGCACCATCATACGCGCCCATTCAGTACCATAAGCCGTTCGACAAGCACCACCTTCTCCACCTCTGGATCCTCCGGAAAGGATCGTTTTTTTAGCTGCCCATTCCCGGGCTAAGGTTCTGATAATTCTGGCCGGAACCGTTGACTCTTCTTCTGCCCATTCCGGTGTTTTTGCCTGCCCATCCTCTTCACCCAATACATAATTTTTAAATTGATCAAAACCAACGGTATGGGTTTTGACATACTCTTTATCATAAATATCTTCAGTAATCCAAATGTAAGCAATGGCCATAGCCATGGCTGTATCAGTACCCATTCTGGGTCTGATCCATTTACCGTCCATGGCTGCTGCCGTAAAGTTATAAAAAGGATCAATAAATACCATTTTGACACCTTTCTTCTTTAACCAGTACCGCCAGATGACCGATTCCTGACCTGTATAAGTCCCCCGGGTTGAATCAGGATCATTCGACCAGAATACGATCATTTCGGTATTTTGTAAGGCATCACCCAGTAAGTCGTATTGTTCCGGCATTCCCAATCTCCAATAGAAACCATAGGTGTGGGTCGCCCCCCAATGCCATCCTTCCCAACTATCCGGATTATCTAACACCCAGGTATAACCAATCATATTGAAAAATCGGGAAAAGGGGCCCATTTTATAACCGACAATTCCCCAGTTGTGGTGGGAAGATGTCATTCCTGTTACCGCCTCCGGTCCATGTTTTTCCTGGATTCTGGTGATTTCACCCGCAACCATATCAATGGCCTCATCCCAACCAATTCTGACATACCCTGATTTACCCCGGTTCTGAGGGTTTCTATTGCCATTGGGATCAAAATCTACTCTTTTCATGGGATACCTTATCCGCTCATCAGAATAAAGCCTTTGTCTTTCTCCATGGACATAAGGGGCTATTGAAAACTTCCTGGGAGCGGTGTATTCTTTATCTCCCGCTTTTATTGTCCAGGATGAAAAATCTTTTTCATCAACCACCAGAGGAGTAATTCGCACAACCTTACCATCCTCAACATAAACTGAAACCGGACCTGCGTTTGTGCAGCTTGTAAAAATTTCTTCAGTCATATCTTTCTTTCCATTAAAAATTAACAAAATAGATATATACTTCAACTTCGCTCAGCACACTGATAGGGGCAGCTTAATTGAAAATTGATATTGCCAAATTACTATCATCATAGAACATACAGACTGTGTAACAACTGTTTGAAAAGTATTCTTTTCAGCAACAGATATGCCACTAACCAAAAATATTGATATTAATCAGTGGTTGATATGGAAAATATTTTGTGGGTGATATTTAATTAAATAATATCAGACTATTGAAGGAAGGTTGGGTGCTAAAGTGTCGTTTTAAAAAATGAAAAGTGATAGATTTTTATTTTCCGTATTTGAAAATATTTCAATGATTTATGGAATAAATTTTAATAATTTGGGGCAATTATGACCGATAAAAAGTGACCGACGTTCATTATCCGCCTGATATCATGTATAAACAAAGATATAGGTCAAAAATGTCCCCAAAACTCCCTAGATTATCTCATGAGTTTTCATCTTTCTAAAAAGAGTTTTTCGGGAAATATCTAACTTTGTAGCTGTTTTTCCTTTTTGCCAGCGGTTTTTTTTCAAAGCATCTGAAATATATTTTTTTTCAAATTTTGCTACAGCCTCATTTAAGGCCACGATATTCTCTTCCTGTTCTTCTTCAATAGTTTGATGAGGGTTGATTTGATTCTTCTTTCCGGTATTTGACTTTTTCAAAAAGTCTAGATTTTTTAGGGTAAGATAACGGCGGATGACATTTTGTAACTCTCTCACATTACCGGGCCAATGGTATTCTTCCAGTGTTTTTAGCTCTTCTGGAGATAATTTAATATTGCTTTCGGATTTATCATATTTTTTTAGAAAGTCATCTGCTAAATGGATGATGTCATTTCCTCTGTCTCTTAGCGGTGGCAAAAGTATTGGAATAATATGAATCCTAAAGAAAAAATCACTCCGCATATTACCGTTTTTTACCAGTTCTATCGGATCTTTGTTGGAGGCGGCTATAATTCTGACATTTGGTCGAATTAAGCGATTGCTGCCGATTGGTGAAAATCCTCCACCTTCAACCGCTCTTAACAATTTTACCTGCATGTTTAAGCTGATTTCACCAATTTCATCCAAAAAAAGCGTTCCCCCATCGGCCATTTCCAAAAAACCTTTCTTATCTGTAATAGCTCCGGTAAAAGCACCTTTTTTAAATCCAAAAAACTCACTCTCAATCAGGTTTTCCGGGATAGCGCCACAATTTACGATGACATATTGTTTTTTGGCCCGATCACTGGCATCATGAATGGCCTTGGAAACCAGCTCTTTCCCGGTACCGGATTCTCCTAAAATGAAAACAGAATCGTCAGTAGTGGCAGCTTTCAATATTAAGTCATATATATCCTGCATCACTTGACTATTGCCGATAATGTTACCGAATTTGAATCTGTCTTTGATGGTGGATCGTAATAAAATATTTTCATTTCTAAGTTGCTGTTCCATGTTTTTATAGGCAGTAAAATCAGCCACAAATCCTTCAATTCGTATCGATCCTTCATAGTCATAGGTTGCCCCTTCAGCTCGGTTCGATACCCACTTTACCTCTCCGGTGGCTGAAGTGATTCGATATTCGGCATTGAAACTCCGTTTAGTATCCATGGCTGCCTGAAATTCTTTTTCTACGCGTTCGACATCATCGTCATGAATTAGTTGAAAAAATTTAGACAGATCCTGACTTAAAAAATAGGATGGCTCATACCCTGTTAACTGTCGGCAGCCATGGCTAACAAATTCTAATTTCCAGGAATCATCTTTAATGATGCGATAGGCCATTCCCGGAAGATTGTTCATGACTGTGGACAGGCGTTGCTCATTTTCACGAATTCTTTTTTCTACGGTTTTAATTGGGGTAATGTCCCGAATCGATTCGACGGCACCAGCATAGTTTTTTTCATTATCCAAGATCGCTGCGGCTGAAATCCAGGCATGACCACCCGCACCATCATTCAGGTCAGGGAAATAGCGTTCGATTGATATAACCCCGTTGTTAATAGTAATTTCCTGATTTTTGGTGTCTATGTCTTCGGAGTTGGACGCCATGAGTTCAATGAGAATTGGTTTATTATTTTTATAAAAAGATTTGATGATATCCTGGTAAGGTCGGCCGATTGCCAGACTTTTAACAATTCCGGACATAGTAACCATCGCATGATTCCAGGCAATAATATTATTATCAACATCAACGACGTAAGTGGCATCCGGTAAAAAATCGATAATATCTAACAATTGCTTTTGGGAATTTTGAAGTTCTATTGTATATTGATCGGAAAGGTCTTTTAAATTTTGAAGCACTTTTTCAAGCTTTTCATCGACTTCTATTTTGGCAGTGATATCGCGGCTAATAGCCTCCACCATAATGGTTTCATTTTTAGCATTTAAGATTGGGGTTTCTGTAACTACAAATTGGCGACAAGAGCCGTCCTGATGGAAGACTTCCTGAATATATGGCTGTTGTCTGACACCCTGGATGGTTAGTTTTGCTTTCTTTTTTGCTTCTTTATTAAGCGGGTTAGATGTCCATCGATGTTTGTATGATTTGATATACTCCTGTTGGGTTAATCCCAATATTTTTTCAACGGATGGGCTGACATAAGTAAAAACGCCATTGACGTCGTGAGCATAGAAGAGAAACTCGGATTTTAAATTTTCCAGAATACCCTGATATTTAGCCTTCCCTTTTAAAAGCGTTTCCTTGATTGATTCATAATCTTTGATTTTATCACTAATTCCTTTATGGATTACTTCAGCAGTCATTGTAGGTCTCCTGGTGGTCAGTTAGTATAAATTAAGTCGTTTTTCAACTAATTTGGATTGAATCAGTTTGAGCTTGAATGATTCAAATATGTGGACTGCCTGGATATGAACGTTAATATTATTGTTATTTTTTATTTGGCGTCAGAAGGAAACTTTTCTAGCTTATTATAATATTTAAACATATTCTTCAATACTTATTTCAAATTATGTCAAAAAAAAGTCCCGAGGTGGGTCATAAATGAGCCATCAATGTTGCTTGGTTTAGCCGGGTAGTTGAGTCATAAATGTCCTTTCAAAAGGAGGCTACTAAAAAGGAACAATGACAGATATTTGTGAAACCAGTGAAAATTAATAAAAATGAGGCAAGATTGAAACCTCGTTGTCAAACATGTAAAAATAGGGTTAAACATTGTCGGAATGAGTTTTATTGCACAGCATTGGGTTTAATACCCCGCCCCTTGGGATGTTCTGTCATCTCGAACACTGAATTGCGATACTCTGGCCAGAATGAGAGATCTTGTCCTAAAAGAAAGATTTCTCCCTCCGGTCGAAATGACATGCTGTCATTCTACAGTTAAAGTGGATACCCCGTCCGCTTGCGGCGGAGTAGTTCATTTAGGAAATACGCATTTGTTTCAGCTTAGATGATATTTCAACATCAAGCGATACTAATCGAGTTAAAAGGTTTTTAATAAGTACATAAGCTTCAGGGGCTAATGAGAAAATGATTGAAATTCCGAAAGAGACAAAAATTCTGATCATAGAGGGTGTTGCCGGTGCCGGCAAAACAACTCTAAAGGAAATTCTTAAAAAATATTACCAAGATCGCAATATATTTGAATTTTTAGAGGAAGAAACACTTTTAGGGTGGAAACACATTCATATTCCCCATATCGCTAATTTGAGATTAGATTACTGTAATTTATTTCTGGACTATATTGAAAAAAAATTAAAGGAAGAGCAAAACCCACTGTTTATTTTTGAACGATTTCACCTTTCCATCAAGATTTTGGAATGGGAATTTGAAAATAATTTTTTAAAACGATATGAAGCATTGTTGAATCGTTTGAATCAGCTGCCAGTTTTTTTAATCATTGTGGAATTAGAAGAAACAATAATTAAAGAAAGGATGTTCCATCGGGAAAGGAGCAAACAATGGGATAATTTTATTGAAGAAAAATTAAAACTAAGGAGTTGTGAAAATTTGGAGCAATTATCCATAGAACAACAAAATGGGTTTTTAAATATGGCAAAAGAACAAAAAACTCCTTTTACCGCTGTAAAAGTAGATAAAAAAGATATCATTCAAAATTTTTCTCAGTTAAAACAGGTTGACAGCAAATAACAATTTAATAAGCTAAGAAAAACTGTAAAAAAACTTTAAAAATGTTAAAATCCAAAAGGAGAAAAAATGCGGGAAATGGTTCATACAGACAAGGCTCCGGGTGCGGTAGGCCCTTATTCACAAGCGATAAAAGCAGGAAATACATTATATGTTTCCGGGCAAATTCCCTTAGTTCCTGAAACAGGTGAATTATTAGAAGGAGATGTTAAAGCGCAAACTAAACTAGTTCTTGAGAACCTAAAAGCAATTATTGAGGCCGGTGGATCAAAACTCGATAATGTCGTCAAGTGTACTTGCTTTTTGAAAAATATGAATGACTTTGCTGACTTCAATGGCATCTATGCTGAGTATTTTGGCGGGTCATTACCAGCCAGAGAATGTATAGAAGTGGCTCGCTTACCAAAGGACGTTTTAGTGGAAGTGTCAGCAATTTGTGTTGTTTAGCTAATGATATTGTTTAAACCAATTAAAACCGTCTCCGTAGGGGACGGTATTGATTGATAAATATTCCCACCTGATGGATTTCAATGGCAATATCACAGTTGGATGCTGGCAAAATTAGAACACAATTTCTTGGTTTAAAAAATGCTGTCATTGATACTTCCTCCATTATTAATATTAAAAAATCACATTTTCTGGTTGATCTTCAACAACAGATAAAACTCCATACCATTAACGAAGTTTTCTTAGAATATGGTAAATCCGTTACTTCTATTAGAACGCACAGTGTCAATCAAGCGGGTCAAAGTACTGATCAAAAAGTAGTTATGTTGGCCGTTAACCAATCATTTCCCATCATTTCTGAAGATAAGGGCATATTGTTGGCGGCACAAAGACATCAACTTGAATATTATAACGCGGTAATGATGCTGGAGTTTCTAATTTTTAAAAAAAGTATTGATAGTGAGAAATATCAAAGTAGTTTTGATTTGTTGAAACAACACTGCAGATATTCAAATGGTATTTGGGATTATATAGAGCAATTACATTACTTACTTTCGGGTAATGTGTAATTTATACGGTGTTACAGGTTTTTAGTATTGTTATTTTACCAAATAAAAACACATATGAGTGAATTCTTTGATAGTTCAGTAAATTTATTTTTTCTAATAATTTGATATTTTAGAAAATTTATTTTGACAACCCTTTGCTTTCAGTCATAGTCTATGGGCAATATTTAAACCAAATCCTATAACAAACGTTTTATTGGAGGTAAGATGAGCAAAAATCTATCTAAAGCAGAATTGGTAGCCCTGATAGCTGAAGACACTGAAATGACCAGGAAAGATGCCGGAATGGTCTTTACTTCAATTATTGATAATATTTCCGATTCTTTAATAAACGGTGGATCAGTTCAACTCATTGGATTTGGTTCTTTTAAAACTATTAAGAAAGCAGCCAGGATAGGGCGAAACCCTAATAATGGTGAAGAAATTAAAATTCCGGCCAAATCGGCTGTTAAATTTACGGCTGGTAAGAAACTTTGTGAAGTGGTTGATGTTAAGAAAGGCTCATCCAAGTCAAAGAAAAAAGGATTATTGCGTTTTTTGCAAGAAAAAATAGAAATTTATAGATGAGTCCAGTAGTGAATCAATTACGAATGTCATAATTTTAGTTTGCATTACTGGATATATCTTTCAGATTAATCCCCGACCATTTCCATTACTTCTGGTAGTCCGCGATATTTTTGATCGACGTCTAATCCATATCCGATTACAAATTTGTCTTTGATCTCAAAACCGACATACTTAGCTTCAACATCCATTATTCGACGGCTGGGTTTACTTAATAAACTGCAGGTTTCAATAGATTTGGGATTTCGACTTTTTAATAATTCAATGATTTTATTCAAAGTCAAACCAGTGTCGATGATATCCTCAACAATCAGAACATGTTGATCATGAATATTAGCATCAAGATCTTTTAGTATCCTGACTTCTCCGGAAGATTCCTGCCCCACATAACTGGATACCTGCATAAATTCTACATTTACATCACGTTTAATTTCACGGATAAGATCTGCTCCAAAAATAAATGATCCTTTCAGTAAAATAATCATGATGATTTTTTGTCCCTCGTAATCCCTGGTGATCTGTACGCCTAGTTCCTGAGTTCGCTTTTGAATATCTGCTTTTGAAATGTAAACCCTTTTTTCCATAATTCTCCTTTCATTAAATTAATCTTTTAAACCTAAATCTTTCTGTTTCCAATAAAATATTTCATCTCTGATTTTAGCAGCTTTTTCAAAATTTAATGCTTTGGCAGCTTTTTTCATTTCCTTCTCTAATGAACGAATATGTTTTAAAGCATCTTTTGGTTTTTTCTGGTGGTATCCGATTGTCGGTTCTGCCACAGCATTTTCTTCACTAACCATTTTGTCCTGGACTTTTTTTATAATGGTTTTAGGAGTAAGGCCGTGTTTTTGATTATACTCATGTTGAACTTTTCTTCGCCGGGATGTTTCTTCAATCGTTTTTTGCATGGATTTTGTCACTTTATCTGCATACATAATGACACGACCTTCTGCATTTCGCGAAGCTCTTCCGGATGTTTGAAGCAGAGAGCGATGAGATCGCAAAAATCCTTCTTTATCTGCATCAAAAATAGCCACCAGGCTTACTTCCGGTAAATCCAACCCCTCTCTTAGTAAATTAATTCCAATTAAAACATCAAATTCGCCCAATCGTAATTCCCGGATGATTTCTGCGCGTTGCAGTGTGTCTATATCGGAATGCATATATTTCACACGGACATTTAGTTCCGCATAATATTCCGTCAGGTCTTCAGCCATGCGTTTTGTTAAAGTAGTAATTAGAACTCTTTCTTTTTTCTTAATCACTTTTTGAATTTCACTGTACATGTCGTCTACCTGACCACTTATTGGACGTATTTCAATGATGGGGTCCAGTAACCCTGTCGGTCGAATGATCTGGGAAGCGACAATACCATTAGTTTGCGTCATTTCCGGATCACCCGGTGTTGCGGAAACATAAATGACATTTTGTAGCAATTGATCAAATTCCTCATATCTCAATGGTCTGTTGTCAATAGCTGAAGGAAGTCTGAAACCATGTTCCACCAGAGTGCTTTTGCGTGAATAATCACCTTTGTACATGCCATTCACCTGTGGAAGGCTAACATGACTTTCATCCATCACGAACAGTGAATTTTTTGGAAAATAATCAATCAATGTTGGTGGTGCTTCCCCTGCTTTGCGACGATTCATGATTCGGGAATAATTCTCAATACCACTGCAGCGGCCTGTTTCTTCCAACATCTCCAGGTCAAAATTGGTTCGTTGTTCCAGCCGTTGATACTCCAGTAATTTATTCTGATTATGCAGGTTTTCCAGTGTGACTTTTAACTCATCCCGGATCAATTCCAGGGTTCTCGGCATCTGATCCTCAGGGCTGACATAATGACTCCCTGGATATATGGATACTTTCTTTAAATCTTCTAAAATCTTTCCGGTGAGAGAATCAATTAAATGGATGGATTCGATTTCATCTCCGAACATTTCTAAACGGATGGCATAGTCATCATAAGCTGGAAAGATTTCCACGGTATCTCCCCGGACCCGAAATGTTCCCCTGTGAAAATCAAGATCATTACGATCATATTGAATTTCAACCAACCTGGAAAACAAAAAACTCCGGTCGATTTCTGAACCAACTTCAAGCGGTAATTGCATGTCAGAATAAGAATCTGGAGATCCTAATCCATAAATACATGATACCGATGAGATGATGATGACATCTTCCCTTTCTAATAGTGACCGTGTAGCTGATAGACGTAGTTTGTCGAGCTCATCATTGATGGAAGTATCTTTTTCAATAAAAACATCTGTTCGGGGAATATAGGCTTCCGGTTGATAATAATCGTAATAGCTGACAAAATATTCTACTGCATTATGGGGGAAAAAACCTTTAAATTCCTGGTAGAGCTGTGTCGCCAGAGTTTTATTGTGGGTCATTATCAAAGTGGGCCGATTATATTGCTCAATGACATTGGCAATGGAATAGGTTTTCCCTGATCCAGTAACACCCAGTAATATTTGATATTTTTCATCATTTTTCAGGCCTTTCATTAGCTGATCAATGGCAGTGATTTGATCGCCCTTAGGTTTGAAAGGTGCTTCTAATTTGAATTTTCCAGACATTTATTAATTTGAAATTATGTTCTTGTATTTGCTCGTTTTTCTTACTAATCTCATACTGTAATATTAGCAGTTTAACTTCATTTATCATTAAAAACCATAAATTAAACAGAAGTCATCATGAAAATAAAAAGGGCCTTAGTTAGTGTTTTTGATAAAACTGGAATTATAGACTTTGTTCGGGAACTCCACAAGAACGAAATTGAAATTATTAGCACTGGAGGAACAGCAAAGGCAATTCGGGATGCCGGTATTCCTGTGAAAGATGTTTCTGATGTAACGGGCTTCCCCGAGACGATGAATGGTCGCGTTAAGACTTTACATCCCCTGATTCATGGCGGAATTCTGGCCTGCCGAGATAATGACAGTCATATGCAATCAGTTACTGATTTAAAAATTCCCTTAATTGATATGATTGTCGTGAATTTGTATCCTTTTTTAGAAGTGATTAAAGATGAAAACGTAGCTTTGGATGTTGCCATTGAAAATATTGATATTGGTGGTCCAACGATGTTGAGAGCTGCCGCTAAGAATTATAAATATGTCACAGTCGTTACTGACCCTGCTGATTATTCTCGGATCCTTAATCAGGTTAAGTCGAATGGGACCGTAGATGAAGATATCCGGGCAGAACTGGCAATCAAAGTTTTTAATACTACCAGCCGATATGATGCGGCTATCGACACCTATTTGAGCCAAAAGATTTTATCAGAAAGCAAGGTTCATCTGCATTATTCAAATGGACAGGAATTGCGTTATGGAGAAAATAGCCATCAACAGGCCAAGTTCTATAAGGATCTTACCTCAACTGAGACGTCAACGGCAGATGCCGAAGTATTGAATGGTAAAGCCATGTCTTATAATAATTATGTGGACGCTAATGCCGCTTTTGAAGTGGTTAAGGATTTACCGGAAGATAAGCCAGCTGTATCAGTTATAAAACACATGAACCCATGTGGACTAGCTACCGGAAATACCGTTGCGGAAGCCATCGCCAGAGCCTGGGAAGGGGATGTGATATCTTCTTTTGGCGGCGTAATTGCCACAAATAGCCAGGTAGATTTGGAGTTTGCGGAATTTCTAAAAGGCGAAAGTGTAAAGCATTTGTCTTATTCAGTAGTGAAGGGTGAATACATACCTGCTGAGGTTCCCACCGGGAAGTTCGTGGAAGTGGTCATTGCTCCGGGTTACGATGATGACGCTTTTGAGTTTCTTAAAGCAAAAAGCAAAACCATTCGCTTACTAAAAACCAAACCCACCCTTGAAAAAGAAAAAACAACATTTCGCTCAATCACAGGTGGTTTGCTGGTACAAACCAGAGACGATCAGTTAATAGACCGGTTTGAGGTGGTAACAGAGAAACAGTTTTCTGATAACTACAGAGCTCTGGCTGAGTTTACCATTGTCGCGTGTAAAAACACTAAATCAAATGCCATCGTCCTGGGTAGAGAGTATGCCCCAAACCAATTTCAGGTCATTGGGATGGGAGCCGGCCAACCGAACAGGGTGGATTCTATGAGGAAGTTGTCGATTACCAAAGCCCGTGAAAATATGAAACGAGAGTTTGAAACTCAAAATATCCAAGGTGATTTTGAACCCTGGTGGCTGGAGCAGGTTGGAAAAATGGTATTGGCATCTGACGCTTTTTTCCCATTCGATGATACCGTCAGAGAAGCTGCCTCTTTTGGGATCAAACACATTGTTCAACCCGGTGGTTCCATGCGGGATGATGATGCTATCAAAGCCTGCAATGAACTGGGCATGGCTATGGCATTTACCGGCTTACGACATTTTAACCATTAATAAATAGCACATCTCCGGATCCGAGATTGGATGGGGGTCATGGTTGGGGGTCAAATCTTTCTTTGACTTTTACTTAAAATGAGGTTGGGGGTCAAATCTTTCTTTGACTTTTACTTAAAATGATAATTAGTTCATCTATCTCTGCTTTCACTCTTTTGTTTTCGGATATAAGACTTTTTGCCCGTATAATTGCGTTGCTGATTGTTCAGTATTTCTGAGTTTTAAAATAAGTACCTATTTCCAATAATTTTTTTTCTGTTAAAAACCACATAAATAGATTGCCAAATCTCTATGAATATTACTGACACCCCTTCTAACCTTTAATACCTGTTCTTGTTCGATCTGGTACTTCATACATACGGATGCTAAAATATCATCCAATGAGGGAGTGAAAAAATTACTTTCCGGGATTTCTGAATTTATTTTACTCGCAGATAGTTCTTCTTTAACCCAGGTTTGAAAAATTTTTGAACCCATAATTGGTCTAATATTTTCTAATGTAGGTAACTTTCATTAAAAGACACTTCAGAGGGACTGGGTAGTCCCTCTCATTTCTTTTTTTTACTGACTTGTCCAAATATATCACTTTGTCTTTTCTTGTTTCAAATCATACTATATTTGATAATTTGATTAGAAAGAGTACCCAATACTAATGGAATAGGAATTTTCAGTCGTTTTAACATCTCCACTGTCTTTCTTTTCCGTTTCGATTTCGGTGGCACTAGAGATTGATACTAACAGTCCCTCTTCCATAAGATAACCAACACCGACCATCGTGCTGGTGGTGACTTTCTCAGCTTCGCTGTCATTGGGATCAGACATTGTTAATTTCGCTTCAGTTTTAGTGCTTGATGAAACCCCTAGAAAATATGGTCCAGTCTTTACCTCAACAACCCCTATTGATGTATCAGATTTTTGGGTAGTATTTGTCATTTTGCTACTACTGGACGCTTCTTCAACTTTTTCTGGAGAGGAGGTCATTGAAATTTCAGCTTTAAACTGAAAATCCCCCGGATTTCCACTTAAAATTCCTACTCCAAAAATTGTTTGCGTATAACTCATCTCTTCTAGGTCCACATCTGCATTCATCGATGGCATCACGGGGATGGTCATTTTGATATGTCCAGTCTCTTTAATGTTATTTATACCAGCACTTAAAAATATAACTTCGGCGATTCGGAGAGTTGCACTTGCTATCTGTTCTGTTTCCTCGCCATCCATATCCATGGTCATGTTGGAATCGGATCTCTCAATATTCAATGTAGTAGTACGTTGGCCAATTCCAATACTGAATAGGTCTCCAAAAAGATAACCCAGAAGCACAGTGTTTCTGGTGACGTCTATTGTATTTTCGCCTGACCCTTTTACCTTCGGATTAAAACTGGAACCTTCAATACCCAATCCATCGAAATTCAAACCAAGCATAACACCTGTCATCGTAGAAGTACTGTCTTCTGTCGCACCACCTTCTTCTTCTTTGATCTTTCCTGACGAATAGCTCGCAGCAGCCGTATGCGAATATCGCCAACTCGTAACCGAAGGGAGTTCAGATGAAGTTGATGGGTCCAAAGAGGGTGCGACAATTTGCGCATATAGGGGAAATGAGATAATGAATAAAAAACTAAAAAGTAATAATGATTTCATATTGAATCTCCTTAAATGTGGTAATGTTAATAATAAACTTCAATCACAATGTTCCTTATAATGGATAGAAGATAGTTATGATTTTTCTCATGAATGAATTTATACTTCACAATTATCAAAGTCACCGGGCGATTGGCCGTATGATATAATCTCTTATCCCCTTCCACAACTTTTCGTTGGGATATTTTACTTTTTCAACAAAAAAGCTTGTTTGCAAAACAATGCAACAAGAGTTCCAGAAAAGAAACGGAATTTTAATACAATTTCAAGATCACTAGAAGATAGATGGAATGATCTTGTATGGTCAAAATGTATTAAGGATTAGTGTGTCGCGAAGCCGATACACTAATCCTCTGTTGAATTAAGCCGGACTATTTGAATTGGAATTTTATTAGGGAAAAATCATCGGTTGAGATAGATTTTAGCAGGTAAGATCAATTTGAGAGCTTAAAAAATCTCTTTTTTACAGTAAAACCATTTTATCAAAAGAGTTATTCACGACAATCAGTGTGAATCGAACGCAAATAGTAAGAAAAAAGGCATACATATTCCGTACAGGAAAAGGATACAATCCTGTTTTTGTGATCAAGCTGGAATTATCTTTTTTGAGCAACGAATGAAGATTGGTGGTGCTCTTTGATGATAGGGATAGATTTTCATTACCAATTTTAATATCCCACCACAACGTTTACAATGGAGTACTTTAGGATTTGTAGGTTCTACCTGCTCTGATTGTGATGTTTCAATTTGGGTATTCAAAATTACATCAAGCGCGATCCGGTGAACCAGTAATCTCTTGATCCTTTGTAGTAAATCTCGTTTGACAGGGCTCAGCAAACCGTAATAGCGGATTTTATGGAATCCTTTGGGAAGGACATGCTGTAAAAACCGCCGAATAAATTCTATGGCAGGCAAAGTCATCTTTCTTAACGAGCCGCTATCGGATTCACGATAACGAAAAGTGACTTGCTCGTTTTCAACCTTCTCAATTCTGTTATTAGTTAAAGCCACTCGATAAACATAAGGCGCGAGGTACTTTAAAGCTGCTTTTCCGGAACCTACTGGTTTGGAGTGAACCACCCAGTTCTTTTTGAACGCTTGATGTTGAGCAGCCCGAAGAAAACCATGTTTTTGAAGCAAATCCCTGAGTTTGGCTTTAAATATCTTGGATAAAGCCTTAACAGGTAGCAGAAATCGTTTATCGGCAGGAATCCACTCACCATCATCGGTAAGACCCGCTCCGGGAACAATGTAATGAACATGAGGATGATACCTTAAATCACGAGTCCAGGTATGAAGAACTCCGACCATACCGATTTGACCACCAACGAATTTAGGATCCAGGGCCAGTTTTTTCAAAGACTCTGATGATGCTTTGAATAGCAGACGATAAATCGTTTCTTGATGATAGCGGACTATTTTTAACAGATGGTGCGGAAGGGTAAAGGTTACCAAGTGGTAGTTTTCCGGCAGCAGTAAAGAAAACTGTTTGGTCAGCCAGCGTTCAGCGTTGTCATTTCCACACTTTGGACAATGACGGTTTTTGCATGAATGATAACTGTAAAGAAGGTCGTCACACTCTTGACAACGAAAAAGATGTCCGCCCATAACTTCGGTTCGGCAATGTTCAATGGCCCAAATGGTCTTTAATTGATCACTGGTTGTCTCGCCAGCATAAACCTTTTTGTATTCCGGTCCAAAGCGTTGGAGTATCTTAGCGAGTTCAATCATTTCGGGTCATCGGTTTGAAAATTAAGATGACTCATCAGTTGATTGATTGAGTCAAACGCTTTGTTTGTGGATTTAACAGTTAAATGAGTATATATTGCGGTTGTGGTAGGGGACTTATGCCCCAGGAACTCCTGAATCATACGTAAATCCACTCCGGATTCCAGGAGATGGGTTGCATAAGCGTGACGTAGACTATGTACAGAAGCGCGTTTGTTAATATTGCTTTTTTTCAACGCGTCTTTAAAAGCAACATGTACATAGTTATGAGAAAGAGGCTTTTTCGCTGTGGGCATTTGACGACAGTTATGCCCCGGAGCTGGAAAAAGCCAACAGGGATTACGATGGGTTTTCCAAAACTCACGTAACATCAACAACGTGATTGAAGGAAGAGGCACCATACGGTCTTTCCCCCCTTTTCCATGACGTACATGAACGAGCATTCGAGAACTGTCGATATCAGCGACCTGAAGCTTGACTCCTTCATGAATGCGTAAACCACAGGAGTAAACGGTAAAAAGACAGGCACGATATCTGAATAGGCGAACCCGGCTAAGAAGACGACAAACTTCTTCAATACTGAGAATCACCGGGAGCTTTCTTCTATTGGCAGGGTGAACAAAATTTAAGATATCCCAGTTTTGTTTCAGAGTATGGACATAGAAAAACTTAATTGCGCAAAGGGCAATAGTAATCGTACTCTTAAATTAGGGGTCAAATCTTTCTTTGACTTTTGCTTAAAGTGATAACTAGTTCATTTATCTCTGTTTTCACTTTTTTGTTTTCGGATATAAGACTTTTTGCCCGTATAATTGCGTTGCTGATTGTACTGTATTTCTGAGTTTTAAAATAAGTACCTATTTCCAATAAATTTTTTTCTGTTAAAAAACGACATAAATAGATTGTTAAATCTCTATGAATATTACTGACACCCCTTCTAACCTTTAATACCTGTTCTTGTTTGATCTGGTACTTCATACATACGGATGCTAAAATATCATCCAATGAGGGAGTGAAAAAATTACTTTCCGGGATTTCTGAATTTATTTTACCCGCAGATAGTTCTTCTTTAACCCAGGTTTGAAAAATTTTTGAACCCATAATTGGTTTTATATTTTCCTTTTCATAAAATGCGTATATTTCATCCGGGGCATCTTGATATAGGAAGCTAAGATACTTTTTGCTTTTATAGTTTTCTTTCAAACCAAGCAATTGAAACACAAAGTTTTTGGCTATCCAATTATTGCTCTTGGAATTGATTTGATAATTCTGAATACTGCTCCACCTGTATTTTTCAGGGGTGTCGACCAAATTAGACTTAACAGGATTAAAATGAATGTACCGAACTAGCTCTAGCAAATAATTGCTTTCTTCAACCAAAACAGATTTATAACGCCCCCTAAATAATTGCCCGTCTAGTTTGTGTTTGCGATTGAATCTTTGCGTATAAACACCATCAATATGCCTCATGAACCTGGAAAGATTAGCTAAAGGGGTATGTATGAATAAATGATAGTGATTAGGCATTAAGCAATAAGCCACGATATTTACTCCCCATTGCAGTGACGAATCTTGAAGTAATTTTATGAATATTTCAAAATCAATATCGTCTTTAAATGTTGTTTCCCTTCTCCTTCCCCGGTTCATTACATGGTACCAGGCGTTTTTATATTGAATACGAAGCGGCCGGCTCATTGAAGAAATTAAAATCCTTTTGTATAGCTTCTTGTTAGATACAGGAATATCAAAACAAAGTCAAAGAAAGATTTGACCCCCTAGATCAAAGAAAGTGACCCCCTAGATTTGACCCCCTAGGACCCCCTAGAGGACCCCCTAGTAGAGAGTAGAGACCCCCTATGTCTCTCTAATGAAGGAAAATCCAGCTGTTAAGACTAACTCAAGTCCATCACAAATTCTATATCTGTTGTTGATTCTTTGATAATGGCTGATGGATATCTTTTTAAGAAAATATGCTTCATCGACTGGTTCTTTACTAAACTGGTGGCGATAAACTGTTTGTAACCATTCTCTTTAGCTATGGCTTCCAATTTCATTAAAAGGTAACTGGCGATTCCTAAACCCTGAAAATCTTCTCTAACCACAAAGGCGACTTCTGCCTGGGCATCTTCAAGTCCTGCATATGTGCCAATGGCAACGATTTCTTTGTTTCCTTTATTTCTGATCTGACAGATCAGGGAAATATTATTTCGGTAATCCAAATAGGACCAATGGTCCTGCGCCATTTTCCTGGAAAATACGTTGATATTTTGAAAGAACCGTAGATAGATGGTTTCTTTCTGTAGTTTATAGAAAAAATTACGATAGGCGATCTCATCAGATGGTAACAAAGGTCTAACGGACATCAGTTTTCTGTTTTTAAGGTAGGTCTGACTTTTATAATCTTCCAGAAAAATCAGGTCATTGGTACTGGGTGGCAGCTGATCAACAAAAATATAGCGGTTAGCTTTAGCTTTATCGATTAATTCTTCCCGAAAATCCGGATGGGCTATTTGTGCCAGTTCAATAACTCTTTGATAAATACTTTTACCTTTTAATTGAGCAATGCCATATTCAGTAACTACAAAATTAACATCCGCACGCAGTGTAGCCAAACCAGCACCTTCGTTCAGGTTCGCAACAATTCTGGAAACCGTGTTATTTTTGGCAGTGGAAGGTAAAGCAAAGATGGAAAAACCACCTTTGGACATGGTCGCTCCCCGGATAAAATTGGCCTGGTCTCCGGTTCCATTGAATAAATAACGTTTTACAGAATCTGTACACACTTGACCGGTCAAGTCGACTTCCATGGCTGAACAGATTGAAATAAAATTGTCGTTTTGGGCAATCACACCAGGATTATTTACAAAATCAGCAGTTCTAAAATAGAAAACCGGATTGTTATCGATATAATCAAAAATCTTGCGGGTTCCCATGCAAAAAGTAGCCACAGCCCGATCTTTTAGTAATGTTTTGCGCTTATTGGTGATATTTCCATTTTCAAACAGTGGCAGAAAAGCATCGGTGATCATTTGGGTATGGATGCCCAGGTCGTTTTTGTTTTGTAAAAATGGAAGCAGACTATAAGGAACAAAACCATATCCAACCTGGAGTGTAGACCCATCATCTACCAGCTCAGCTACATATCGAGCGATGCGTTGAGTAACCCATTGGTCCGTTTGATGAGGGACCAGCTCAACCAGATCCTCTTCAAATGGCACCAGGTAATCAATATCGTTAATGTGGAGAAATCCGTCACCATGGGTGCAGGGCATTTTGGGATTTACCTGAGCAATAACGATACCCGCACTTCTGACAGCCTCTTTGGTGATATCTACTGAAACACCCAGGCTGGCATAACCAAACTGATCCGGGGGGCTTATTTGAATCAGGGCAACGTCCAAACTGATCTGATTACTTGAAAACAGATCAGGAATTTCTGATAAATAGGCGGGAACATAATCAACCTTTCCTTCTTTGGCTGCTTCCTGCATGTTGTGGGTGATATAAAAGAGCTTCAGGATAAAGCGATTTGCAAACGTATCATCCAGTAAATATTTTCCCAGGGTGATAGCCATCATTTGATAAATCATGATATCCTGGATTCTTTTTTCATGAACCAAAGCCTCAATCAAATGTTGCGGCTCTCCGGAAGCGGCACTGATGAAAATACGACTGCCATTTTTTATATAGGAAATGGCAGTCTTGGCAGAGACTGTTTTTTCGTTATAACGCATTATCGAAGGCTCATTCATAGTAAATTTATAGTGATCCTTACTTTTTTTCGAAAACGTGGGGGACTGTCAAGACAGGAACTGTCGACTGCTTAAGAACTTTCCGAATTACCCTGCTGACTGATGATTTAGCAAATAGCCCTTCATGGGCTGCCATGATAATCATACCACACCCTGCTTCTTCGGAATATTTAATAACTTCTTCGGCAACGTCACCTTCGCAAACAACGATTTCTCTGTCGATGTTTTCAAATGATGTCTCATCTTTACCTCTGGTTTTACAATAATCAGATATGGCTTCCTGGATCACATGGCTGGAAATATTTTTTCCGATAAGCTTGCTGCGGGCTTCTTCTTTTTCGGTATCTCGTATTTTTTTGATTTGTTCTGAACTCAAGATCCCTTGAAGTTTTGATTCAACTCTCTCAGGAAGTTTTTCCATTACGTAAAACAGGATCAGTTTGGCGTCATAGTGCGTGGCCATTGAAATTGCAACATCGAAAGCGACCTCGTTGTACTTTTGAAGATTTGTAGCCAGAAGAACTGATTTAAGCTTAATTGCCATAAAAACCCCTAAATATTGTTGTGAAAGGCTGACATCGGTTTATATGTCGTGTTTATGATTGTGATATCACCATTTTTTATATTTTGGAAGTAGCAATTGTTTTCAACCCTGACCAAAAAATCAGGTTAAGGGGTCAAATCTTTCTTTGACTTTTGCTTAAAGTGATAATTAGACCATTTATCTCTGTTTTCACTCTTTTGTTCTCGTATATAAGACTTTTTACCCAAATAATTGCGTTGCCTAATAAAACAGTGTTATAAAAATACTGTTTTTTTTATTGACATGGCTGTTGAGGACAATATACTTTCATAACTATATTTGTCTATTGTAGACAATATATGTAGATTAAAAACAGGTTGTTTGTGTAGCTATGTAATACATTTGAAAGGTTTGTTGATCTTGAAAAATTTCAATCTATTGAAAATATCTAAGCTATAAATTAAAAGTTCAAACAATGTTCGAAATTGAATGGTGATAAACAGGATGATAACGGGTTCAAGAGTTTATGAAGCGTATTCTTAAAGGTAGTCGGTTAAAAATATGATTGTAGAGGGCCCCGATTTAGAATTTGGTTGATGATTTCGATTAATTTAATTTATAGAAAATCTAAAAAATAATTATGAAATAATAAAATGGTTCGTGTTTATTGATAGGAGATTACCCATGGCGAATTTAGAAGTGGATTTTTGCGGTGTACGCATTAAGAACCCTCTGTTGGCAGCATCGGCTGAGCCGACCTTGAATGCCAATAATATGAAAAAGTGTATCGATACTGGTGTTGGTGGTGTTGTCGCAAAAACAATGACCGATTCTCCTGCCATGCGGGAACTCACTACAAGAGCTAAGTGGCGATTTTTAAATGAACAACACGAAGTGTGCCATGGAAGATTGCCCCGGGGATTTAGCTTATATAGCCGTAGCGGTTTAGCAATCGAAGAACCGAAAGATTTTATTAAAGAAATTAAGAAGACTGTGAAATATGCGGCGCAAAACGATGCTGTGGTGGTAGGTAGTATCGGTTCTGTTGAAGAGGATGGCTGGGTTTCTCTGGCTAAGCAAATGGAAGATACCGGAGTTCCACTGATTGAGTTGAATTTTGGGTGCCCCCATCCTAAGCTAATGGAAGGAGTGAGAACCGGGATGAATGTAGGACAGGATTTTGACTACGCTTGTGAGATAACGCAAGCAGTGGCGGAAGCGGTGAGTGTTCCGATTATGATTAAGGTAACCCCGCAGGTGACCGATTTGGTGCATTTTTCAGGAAGATTGCTGGAGAGCGGTGCCAAAGCCGTCACCTTGACCAATCGTTTTATTGGATTTGTCCCTGATATCAATACTGGAAAGCCGGTGATATACGGACAAGCCGGAATTGGCGGTCCCTGGATTAAACCGCTGACACTGCGTTGGATTAACGAAGTTCATGCCACTTATAAAGGAAAGGTATTCATTTCTGGAACTAATGGTGCCTATGATTGGCGCGATATCGTTCAGTTTATCATGAGTGGTGCCCACACCATTCAGATGTGTGCAGCTGTAATGTGGCATGGATACAAATGGATGGGCAAACAGGTGAAAAAACTGGAACAGTTCATGGATGAAAAAGGCTATCAAACCATCGATGAAATGCGGGGAATTGCTTCTGATGCAGCCTTAAAATATAGCGAAATGCCGGCAGAAGTTGCCAAAGTCGTTCCAGAACTTTGCAATAATTGTAAACGTTGCCTGAATGTTTGTTTTGCAGATGCGATGCAGACTGGAAAAGAAAACACCTGGATTAAATCGGAAAATTGTATTGGATGTGGGGGGTGTTATTCGATTTGTCCAGTAGAAGGCGCCATTGAAATTAATCCGATTTAAAACTGACCAAAATGAAACTTCAATTATGAAACCTCAATTAAAATATTTATCCGATCCGGAAATAAAAGAAATCCACAATTACTCCCTGCGTATTTTGGATGAAATCGGAATGCGGATGCCCCATGAGGATGCCTTCAGTATTTTTAAAAAAGCCGGTGCTAAAATCGTCGACAATAATATCGTACAGATTTCGGAACATCTGATTCAAAAAGCTTTGGCGACTGTTCCCAAACGGGAATCCGTCATATTATATGGTAGAGACCCAAAGCATGATGTATCTTTTAAAAATCACGAGCCTACGCTATCCTGCATGACGATGGCGGTTAATGTGATCGACCCTCATACAAGAGTAAAACGGTCGGCTACTGAGAAAGATTTGGCTGATTTAACCCGAATTGCTGATCAATTAGAGCAGGTCGGTATTGCCGGTGGTTTGGTGACGCCACAGGAAGTACCGGGAGAATTTAATGACTGGTATACCTGGGCCGGAACCTTAAAGAATACAGTTAAACACATCACCGGCGGAATGTATGGTGCTCAATGTGTTCGCGACGCCTCAAAAATGGCTGCAATTGCAGTGGAGAGCGAATCGCTTTTTAAGGAACGTCCTTATATTTCCGGATGGGTGTTAACTTTACCGCCCCTTGGTATTGACACTGAATCACTTGACGCTTTGATGGAAATGAATCGACGGAATCTCCCCTCAATTGTCAGTTCCGGTCCGATCCTGGGTGTTTCTTCACCAGTCACAATACCGGGTACAGTGGCGCAAGCACACGCTGAAATACTGGCCTGCATTGTTCTTTCACAGTTGATCAATCCTGGTGCACCAATCGTATATACCAGTTTTGCCCGTGGTGTGGATATGGTAACAGGAAACATCTCTATGGCTTGCCCGGAATTTGGTATATTAAAAGGCTGTATGGCACAAATGGGGCGCTTTCTGGATCTTCCGGTCCGAATGCCCTCCATGTTAAGGGATTCAAAAATATTGGATGCTCAGGCTGGTTTCGAAACAGGTATGATTGGAACCACAACAGGTTTTGTGGCAGATATTATGGATTCCATGCAGCTGGATATGGATTTAGTGGTTGAATATCCGGATTTGGTTTTTTGCAACGAATGTATGGCTGCCATCAAACGAATCACAAGAGAAGTAACTGTCAATGATGAGACACTGGCCTTTGAAACCATCAAAAGCGTAGGACCGGGTGGTAGTCATCTGGCAACACCTCACACCTTTGAAAATTTCCGCAATGAACTTTGGCATCCCAATCT
>Ga0233431_1001277_pt1 | contig 44850 bp, 28 predicted proteins | sample SI_118_April2016_FD_179867 | JGI IMG/M metagenome (GOLD analysis project Ga0233431, IMG submission 179867) | Seawater microbial communities from Saanich Inlet, British Columbia, Canada - SI_118_April2016_200_MG | ecosystem: Environmental > Aquatic > Marine > Inlet | place: Canada: British... | reverse complement strand
CATGATACTATCATTATCACCAGATCCTTCGACGATAACCGTATTATCTTTATCCAATGTAATGGTTCTAGCCTGACCAAGATATTCAATTGTGGCATTATCCAGTTTGTAACCCTGTTCTTCTGAGATTACGGTTGCACCTGTCAATACAGCAATATCCTCAAGCATCGCTTTTCGTCTATCACCAAATCCTGGTGCTTTTACAGCTGCAATTTTGAGCGTTCCACGAATTTTATTGACAACTAGAGTAGCAAGAGCTTCACCTTCAATATCTTCGGCAATAATCAATAGTGGTCGACCTGACTGACTGGTTTTTTCAAGAATAGGTAGTAGATCTTTCATAGCACTTATTTTCTTATCATGAACAAGAATATAAGGATTTTCAAGAACTGATTCCATTGATTCAGCATTTGTTACAAAATAAGGTGATAGATATCCCCTGTCGAACTGCATACCTTCAACTGTTTCCAGGAATGTATCCATACCTTTTGCTTCTTCAACAGTTATGACACCTTCATTCCCTACTTTTTCCATTGCATCAGCAATAAGATCGCCAATTTCTTTGTCATTATTTGCAGAGATAGTACCAACCTGGCTGATTTCATCTTTTTCTGAAATACCTTTACTTATACTACCCAGGTATTCAACAACCTGTGATACTGCAATATCAATACCTCTTTTCAAATCCATTGGATTTGCTCCGGCAGTGACATTCTTCCAGCCTTCTTCAATTATCGCTTGAGCAAGAACTGTGGCTGTTGTGGTTCCGTCGCCGGCTTTATCAGAAGTTTTTGAAGCTACTTCTCTAACCATCTGAGCACCGATATTTTCAACTTTATTTTCAAGATCAATTTCTTTTGCAACGGTTACACCATCTTTTGTTATAGTAGGTGCTCCAAAGCTCTTTTCAATTATGACGTTTCTTCCTTTAGGACCCAATGTTACTTTGACTGCATTTGCAAGTGAATCAACACCCTTTTTTAATGCAGTTCTGGCGTCCATGCTATATGTAATGTCTTTTGATGCCATTAGATTTTCTCCTTTAAATTTTTATAATACTGCTAAAACATCGCTTTCGCGCATGATCAGATAGTTTTCACCATCAACAGTGATTTCAGTTCCGGAATATTTTCCGTATAAGACTTCATCACCATTTTTTACTTCTGGTTTGATCAAACTGCCGGAATCACTGGATTTTCCAGGACCTACAGCAACTATCTTACCCTGTTGGGGTTTTTCTTGAGCACTATCTGGAAGAATAATGCCGCCCTTTGATACTTCTTCAGCTTCGGCTGGTGCAATCACCACTCGATCCGCAAGAGGTTTAATGTTCATTTCATTCACTCCTATTTATTTTTTATTTGAATTTTTTATGAAATTTAAAATTATAAAATCGACACCGCATTTACAATATTTATGCCATGCTATTTCTACATGCCGTTATGACAGTTGATTATTTTATCTGTTAATAATATTGTGGTTTAAACGAATTGTTTATTGGGAAATATACTGATATAATAAACCCTTTATTATTTTCCTGTGCTGCCGAATCCTCCAGTGCCCCTGGTGGTGACTGAAAGTTCTTCCACCAAAGTATATGAAATTGGTGAACTGTCGGCAGCGACCAACTGAAAAAGTCTATCTCCCTTTTTGGCAGTGTATGAGTAATTTTTTATGTTATCGCACATAGCCATAATCTCACCGCGATAACCACCATCAATTAATCCAATCGAGTTTGCCATCCTTAAAGGAGTTTTTGATATACTCGATCTGGGAAACAAGTAATAGGCCTGATTGCCATCGGGCTGACAGGATATACCAAGTTTTAATGCTTTGGTCTCCCCCGGTTCAAAGATTATATCCTCTAGAACATAAAGATCGAGACCAGCATCACCATCATGGAAATGTCCATGGTTATCGTAATAATTCCTTGCAGTTGTATTTAACGGTTTTAAAGATAATTTCACGTTGTTCCTTTTATTTAATTGTACCAGTTGCTTCTGTCCAAACTTCTATATTGAATCGCTTCACTTATATGGGTCGGCAGAATATTTTTATCTCCCCCCAGGTCAGCAATTGACCGTGATACTTTTAATATTCTATCATATGCTCTGGCAGACAAACCCAGTTTATCCATGGCGTTTTTTAATAATGCTTTCCCATCAGCATCAATCTGGCAATATTCTGATACTTGTCTTTTTTCCATTGCCGAATTTGCATGAATACTGGACAGATTTGAAAATCTCTTTGTTTGGATTTCCCTCGCCCGTTCAACCCTTGCCCGTACTTCAATTGTTTTTTCACCTACTTTCATAGATGAAAGCTCATCAAAGGGAACAGCCGGGACTTCAATATGAATATCGATTCTATCCAATAATGGTCCGGACACTCTAGAAAGATAATTTTGGATCATGGCCGGATGGCAAGTGCATTCATGTATTAAATCGGTAAAATAACCGCATGGACATGGATTCATTGCCGCAATCAACATAAAATTAGCCGGATATGTTAAAGATATTTTTGCACGAGTGATGGTAACTCTACCATCTTCGAGAGGTTGCCGCATCACCTCAAGAACGCTTTTCTTAAATTCAGGCAATTCGTCAAGAAAGAGTACCCCATTGTGAGCCAGACTTACCTCACCAGGTTTTGGTATTTGCCCTCCGCCAATCAGTCCCACATCACTAGTCGTATGGTGCGGTGGACGAAAGGGCCTTTGAGTGATTATACCATTTTCTGTGTTTGTCAATCCAGCAACAGAATGAATTTTTGTGGTCTCAAATATCTCATCAATTGTCATTGACGGCAATATACCTGGAAGTCGTTTTGCCAGCATGGTTTTTCCACTTCCCGGTGGTCCAATTAATAATATATTATGCCCACCGGCTGCAGCAACCTCAAAGGCACGTTTTACATTTACCTGTCCTTTTACATCGTCAAAATCCAGGATATACTCAACTGGACTCAGTTTAAATTTTGAAGATGGCCTTTCAGATAAGTCTAGAGATCTTTCACCGTTTAGTATCTCGACAACTTGTGATAATGTTTCAACACCGGCTATTTTTACACCTTCAACAAGCGATGCTTCTTTCAAATTTTCTTTTGGCAGGATTACACCCTTAATTTGTTCCGTACGCGCTTTGAGACAAATTGGAAATACCCCTTTTACCGGTCTTAGTCTGCCATCCAGGCTTAATTCACCAACCAATATGATCTTATCGAGAAATTTATCACTTACCAGGTTTTGTGCCCCGAGAATCCCAATGGCAATGGGAAGGTCAAATGCAGCACCTTCTTTTCTAATATCAGCTGGTGCCAGATTGATAATGACTCTTTTCTGTTTTAGTTTGAAACCAGAATTTTTGATGGCTGCCATTACCCGCTCTTTACTTTCCCTCACAGCTCCTTCCGGCAGCCCAACGGTCATAAATTTCACTGGTCTCACATTTTCAAGATGCGCTTCAACACTAACAATATACGCATCTACGCCTTGTACCGCACTGGAAAGTACCTTTGAAAACATCTTCCTCATAACTACCGTCTCCTATATTAATCCTTCAAATTATTTAGTCAATATCCGGTGGTATCCATTTCCCATCATTTTTAATTAAATCAATCAATCCTTCAACTGCATCTGATGAAGGAATATTCTTTTTTATCACATCCAAACCACGGTAAAGAGACACAACGCCTATACCTGTTCCCACATAACCATAATCCGCATCTGCCATTTCCCCAGGGCCATTTACGATGCAGCCCATAATCCCAATTTTTAATCCTTTTAAATGATTTGTTTTAAGACGAATCTTTTCGCTAGTTTCCTGCAAATCAAATAAAGTTCGTCCGCATGATGGACATGAGATAAATTCAGTCCGTGAGATTCGCAAGCGTGTAGATTGGAATATGGAGTAAACGAGTTGCAAATTTCTATCCGTGGGATAATCTAACCAAATACCATCGACAAATCCATCTATTAATAATCCGCCAATATTGATGGATAAATCGGTTAATTGAGATAAGTGGTCACCATGAATATTTCCCAATCTAATGAGCACCGGTAAATCGATCTTGGAATTGATTAGGTCAAAGAATACTTTTCTATAATCATGGAGAAAATTTGATTCATCAACAGATATTATTAATATGGCATTTTTTGATGATTTCAGTTTATTTACATCGATTTCCCCTGTTGAAACCAATATACCAATTGATCGATTTTGGGGAAAATCATTTTCAATATATTCATTCCATTTTATTAATGGCATGACCCTGGAGTCATATTTTTTATTAAATGGATAATTTGCAAATATACCGACTGGTTCACTAAATTCATCAAGAAGGGACAATTCATTACAATGCAGATAATCTGTTCTAATATCTTTATCCTGCCAAAGAAAACTGTGAGAACTAATCTTTCCAGAGCTAATTGATGAGACCACTCGTGGAGGTTCGCTACCGCCTATATTTAGTATTTTTACTGAATGTCTTTTCTGATATCTAAATGGATTCACAGGATTGTAGCTGGGTTCTTCTACTTTTTGAGAATGGATTATGCGATCATTATAATGTTTGACTATTGTAAGCGCGGCAGGCAGTTCATTTTCCGGCTCTTCGGTGAGCGAAACACGTATTGTATCTCCTATTCCATCCTCAAGGAGGGACCCAATTCCAATGGCTGATTTTACTCTGCCATCTTCACCTTCTCCTGCTTCAGTCACGCCAAGATGTAGAGGGTAATCCATATTCTCCAGTTGCATCTTGTTTACCAATAAACGGTTAGCCTCTACCATTACAAATGGATTACTTGATTTCATCGATAATACTATATCATGATAATTATGGTCACGACAGATCCTGATAAATTCTAACGCAGATTCGACCATTCCCAGTGGAGAATCTCCATAGCGGGACATAATACGATCTGAAAGAGAACCATGGTTGGTGCCAATTCTCATGGCAGTTCCATATTCTTTGCAGATTTTTATAAGCGGTGAAAAGCGCTGGTGAATTATATCCAATTCTTTATTATAACTTTCATCGGTGTAATCAATTATCTGAAATTTTTTCCGATCAAAATAATTACCTGGATTGATGCGAACTTTTTCAATATATCTTGCGGCAATTTCAGCTGCATTTGGAGTAAAATGGATATCGGCAATGATTGGCGTCGAAAACCCGGCATCCTCTAATTCTTTTTTTATTTTATAAAGATTTTCTGCTTCTCTAATGCCAGGAGCTGTGATTCTGACATATTCACTTCCTGCCTCAATCATCCGGATGCTTTGATTCACTGTAGATTCTGTATCCAATGTATTGGTAGTTGTCATGGACTGAACACGGATTGGGTGAGTTCCACCCAGAGGTGTATTGCCTATATCGACAACACGGCAGAGGCGCCGGTGATATTTATATAAATTATGACAGTATTGGTTTGTATCCTTCATGATGCAATTACATTAACTTAATGATGATTATCCCCTGTTAGCCAATTATATTTAGAATTTATATGCTGTTTTAATTAATGCTTTAGCTTCTGCCACTTCAGGATATTTGTTATCGAGATTTGCAGTGACTTTATAATCCATTACCGCCTGAATTCTGTCTCCCTTAATGTCATAACATTTACCCCTCAGGATGTGAGCGAAACCGAGGAGCCAGTCAAACTCCATTTGATAATCTGTGATGATATTCGTGGTTAACTCAATCACATCTTCATAGTTTTGATTATCGAATTCCTTTAAGGCAAGTAAGTATTGGTATTTAAGATTACATTCATTCCTTAATAGATGGGGACCCCGCTGAGTGAGAGGATAAATTCTTGGGAGAAACTCATCTAATTCATCCCACATTTTTAATTTCGCCAGAGTTTCGCCATACAAAAGAAGAAACATTGGATTTTCGGGAAATTGAACCACAAGGGGGAGAGCCCACTTTAAGGCAGACTGGTAATCTTTTTCGATATATAAATAGGCATAAACCAGCACATTTGATGATTCAATCCAGCTATAATATGACTCATCTGCAGCAATCTCTAATTTTCCTAACCCAGTTTCACAATCACTGTTGATGCCAAATATTCCGGCGATGAACTGAATACTGCTCGGCATTTTGCATGAGTAATATTCCATCAGTCCAAATGGCATATATATATCTTTGAGCTGCGGATCAATATCTTTTGCCATATTGATAAAATTGTATCCTCGATATCCTGAGATAATCACATCAAGCCAATTTTTTTTTGCTAATGAAATACGGGCTTTCATTCCATAAACCGAACCAAGATAAAGAGAATATTCAGCATTATCAGGATATTGCAATATATGCTCCCTATACCATGGCAGAAGCTTTTTCACTTCTTGTTCAATGACGGCATATGATGAGTCATACCCACACTCAGTTTGGGCCTGCAGCCAATTTACTGCCAGTCGTACGAATGGTTGAACAGGGTGATGTGGATCAGCTGTAAAGGCTGAATCCAGGGAGATGATTGCCTTGTCAAAATGATAGCTGTAGAGGTTATGGATCCCATTTTTAACATACAAATTTGCCGGTGACATTAATGATTTCTGGCCTGTCATTATCGAGAGAAAAATAAAATTAATGGAGAAGAATAAAAGGGTTTTCCGACCTAGCTGTTTTTTAGATCCGGTCATTTTTTATTTTTTTGGTGGATGTGACTATAGGCAGCATGAGTCTGCTGATCTCTGCGAACGAACTTAGACTGTTCTGTTGGTTTACTTGTTGAGTATTTCCTGTATCGCGTTGGATATTTTGATATTCATCAAAAAATTTATTTTCTTGAATCTCATCCAATATTTTGCCCATTTCATTCCGGACATTGTGATTGATCAACCTTTCCCCTCTAGTCTGGCCACCATAAACCGCTGTGGTACTAATGGCATCCTGCATATTTGATAAACCAATCTCAGAAAAAAGATCGACGATTAATTTGACTTCATAAAAACAAACCAACCAGGCGATGATAGGTTGAAATCCCTTATTAACAAGAGTATCAAATGCATTGATAATTAAATGTGGTATTCCGCCTGTGAGCACGGTCTGTTCACCAAATAGATCTGATTCAGTCTCCTCACTAAATGTTGTAAGAACTGCGCAGATACGGGTACAACCTATTGCCTTACTATATGAGAGCGCTCGTTGAATTGAATCACTTGAATTATTAATTGAGGAGATTAACGATGGAACACCACTATTTTCAAGGAATCTTTTACGAACAAGTTTACCTGGTCCGCTGGGAGAAATCAGCAATGCTTCCTGATTAGGATACAAAGAAATTGTCTGATAATGAATGGAATATCCATGGGCAAATACAAGTATAATTGAACTATCTGTATTGGGTTTTATAATGTTGTTATACACATTTGGGATTGCTTCATCCGGTATAAGCAAAACCAATACATTGGCCCATTTGCAAATGGATTCAATCGATTCACTGATAAGACCAGCATTCATTACATTCTGAGCTGAAGATGATTTTTCTCGTAATCCAATTTTGAGATTTGCGCCGGAATCCTTAAGATTCAACGCCTGAGCCCGTCCCTGATTTCCAAAGCCTATAATCCCAATCTTTTGTGAACGAATCCAATCCAAAGAGGAATCGTCATCCATAAATAATTTTGATTCACCAATCTTGAGCATGCGTAGATCTAATATTCTAGTTTTCTTTGTTAATTCTAAATCTCAGTTTTGGTTTGACAAGTAGAATCAAAACGGGTAACAGGATAAGTGATCCACCCAATGCCACAATAAGAATAATCGTTGCCAAAATGCCAAACTCATGATTCGGTACAAACTTTGAGAAAACCAATACAAAAAATCCCAGTGAGAGAATTATGGTGGTGCTAATGATCGCTTTCCCAGTGGTCAGCAATGTTCTATTTATAGCGTTATAATAGTCACCTGATTTCTTGAATTCCTGTCGAAATCTAGATAAAAAATGGATCGTATCATCAACAGCAATTCCCAGGGCAATGGAGAATGTCATTGCAGTGGATGGTCGAAGTTTTATCCCAAGATATCCCATGAGTCCGCCAGCAAACATAAGAGGTATGATATTGGGAAGTACAGATAACATAGCCAGCCTAAAAGATTTGAACAGTATTACCATGGATATAAAAATAATTACAAATGCCAGCATAAAACTGATAGATAGATTTTTTACAAGGAGACGATTGGTATGTAAGGCAAGAATTGTGCTTCCGGTGACGATACTTTTCACATTTGTGGGGAATATTTCTTTCGAATGTTGAAGTATTCTGTCACGAATTTCAAATGCCCTGTTTGTCGGTAGATTGATAATTCTTGCTGAGATTCGAGCTTTTGAAAAATCTGCGTTTACCATTGTACCGGCAGGTTCATAACCGATGAGATAGGATAAGGCGGCATCTTTATTGTCTGGTATCTGCCTTAATCCAGTCCCTATTTTCTCATTCAATATTTTTAGGTGAGAAACAATTGATAAAACATGACCAACCTCAGGGAAAGTGAGAACCATATCTGATAATTCATCAATTCTTGCCAAAATAATATCATCTAATATTCCGTTCTCAATTCCTGTGTCTATAACAATTTCAAGTGGTAGGGTCCCGCCCATATGTGATTCAACAAATTTCAAGTTTTCGTATAATGGATTACCAGCACTTAAATCCTCAAGGATAGAGGCATTATAATCCAGTTTTGTCAGACCGTAAAGAGCAAAAATGAACAATAATGCCGATGTAGCCAGAATTATTTTGGGGTGATTCACATTCCATTTATTTAAATTTTCTGCTGCCTGAAATCTTCCACCCTGGATCAATCTTTTGATATGCCCCTTATCCGGTATATCGATGAGACTTAATAGAATTGGCAGTACGATGATAGTCAGCCAAAACATGAGAATTACACCCAGACCAAGCATGAATCCAAACTCTTGAGTAATTCTAATATTTGTCATTGTAAGCGAGAAGAATCCTACTGCAGTAGTAAAACTAGTGAGGAACAGGGCGGAGCCAATGGATTTTATAACGCTTTCAAGTGCCTTCCTCTTATCCATTTTTCGATTTAGATTTTCATGATATTTAATCAATATATGGATGCAATTTGATACACCTATTATCATTAATAGATTAAAGGTGAGATAGGAAACCATATTAATGGTAATTCCCAATAAAGCCATCAATCCCGCCACCCAAATTAAGGTGGTTCCAATAGCCGCAAGGGGAAGCAGCACACCTTTTATCTGTCTGAATATTGTAAACAGCACAAAAATAGTGACGACAAATGCCAGCGGAAGAAATATCTTTCGCTCACTTATAACAAATTGAACATATCTGGTCCTGAGTATGGGAACACCGGCCTCATGCCATTCCCATGGAACTGAACTGAGAATATCGTGAATCTCTTTTATGACAGCTTCCCTTTTTTCCTGGCCGATAACATCATCCTGAAGATTGATAATGACACCACCGGTGGCTCCATCTTTTGAGATAACCAGATTTGTATAAATAGGGTGATCTAAAACATCCTGTGCCTGATGTTGCCAATCTTTATCATTATGAGATAGATCAAAATAATCACCGTATTCCAGATTGCCCAGACTGTAGACGGTTTCCACACCATCCAAAAATTCCAGCTCATCAGTTATATCGAGGACAGCTTCGACATTTTCACGGGTGAGTGGATCTATATTTGAATAGGTGAGAAATAGAATATCATCTTCCCTGGAAAACTCATCAAGGAAATTCTGATATATATCCTTCTGTGGGTCATTTTCTGGAAACATCTGTTCAAGAGAAAAATCTACATGCAATTTGATTGGAGAGAAAAAGGCAATATATCCACAAAACACTGTGATAATGAATATTCCGGAAAGAACGAACTTGGGGTATTTAAGGACAATATGACTAATTTTTGAAAGCATTCTTCCTCTGTGTCAGTAGACTAACGGTTATCAAAACAAAAGTCGAGGCAAATGCCGCTGGCAGAACCTCATCAAACGAGAAGCTAGATTGAGGAAGAACCTGAGTTAACCAGTCCCATTCTTTCCAAAGCAAAGTGACAACAACTCCAGTAACTATGGAAGCGGTGACTCCGGTGCTGGTAGCTCTTTTCCAAAATAAAGCAGCCATTAATGACGGTGTAATTCCAGCGCCATAAATGGTATAGGCATATAGAGCTCGTTCAAAGAATCCCTCGCTTTTTGCAAATCCCTTCGAGACCCAAAAGGCGATAAACCCAAGTAATAATACACAAATCCTGTTGACGATTAGAATATGTTTTGAGTCAGAGGTTTTGTGGATATATTTTCTATATACATCATGGACAATTGTCGTAGCCGGGACCAGTAGGTATGAATCCGCAGTGGAAATTATAATACCCACAATTGTGGTAATCATGGTGGCTCCCAATAATGGTGGTAATATATTTTTTGCAGCATAAATCATCACATGCCTGCCATTCTCGGCATCCGGTATCATAGCTGAACTCACCCAGGCAGTGGCAATTATCAATGTCTCGACAATCAGCACTCCAAAAACAAAATAAATAGTTGCTTTTTTTACCCCTGCACCGCTTCTACCGGCGGAAAATCTTTGATACATATTGGCATCACCAAGAATTAACAAAAATGGGGGGAGACAGAAATTTATGATATCGATGGGACCGAATACGCCAAGGAAATCCATGTGAGAGGCTCTCCCAGAGGTAACAAAAGCAGATTCAATACCTGAAAGACCACCAGCTTTCATCCATAATAGAGGAAGGGCAATTATAAATGTCAAAATAATAATAACGGCATTGGCTACATCGGTATAGGCGACGCTGAATAATCCAGCTAACACAGTATAGGCAACAATAAATATTGCCGATATGATTACGGCAGTCTCCATTGAGATTAACGGCTGATTATATTCATCCACCAGAACGACTTGTAAAATAGATCCACCAGCATTATATTGATAAGATACAATAACCATATAAGCCATCACCAGGGCTATCGTGACCAGGTTCCTTGAAGTATCACCAAAACGATTGCCGATAATTTCAGGAACGGTGGTTATCTCCATATTTCTGACTTTTTCTGCAATAAATACTAGCAGGATGACGCCAAGTAAACTTCCGAGGGGAATCATAATCGCTGCCAATCCAGTATTATAGGTTTTTCCGGCATTACCTAATATAGATCCTGTACCAATCCAGGTGGCAATCATGGTACCAACGAGGACCCAGGGAGTCAGGGATCGACCCGCGAGAGCAAAATCTGAAGCGTCTTTTACTTTTCGTGTTTTAACGACGCCAATTAGAATTAAGGCGACAAGATAGATTAATATAAAACTAAAATACATTCCTGGTAATTATCATATAATTGTGGGGGAAAATCTAAAGCTATTCTTTAGCTATTTTCAATCATTTGTCATTGAATTTATATAAGTAATTATTAATACAATTTGAGGATAATAAATGGATAGTTTTCGCTCATATTTTGACAGAAAACAAAAAACCCCGGTAATTAGCCGGGGTTTTTTGTTAATAGAACTGTAATTATTCTAATATTTCATTAATAAGGAGGATTACATCAAGAACGTTTAGTATGCTGTCCTCATTCATATCGGCAATGTATGATTCAAGCGGTCCTAAGTCTTCAAGATTGATCAGATCATTTACTAGCATTACAATATCAAGGACATTTAATTCTCCATCGATATTGACATCACCCTTTAATAAACTTGTTGGCTGACGGGTTGTTATAAATATGGCTGTTTCATCCTCAAGGGGCATTGCTGCAACAGGATATTGATTGTTAAAAGAATATTGTAATCCCATATTACCAAGATGGTTTTCGATTCCAATTGTTGCATAATCCCCATGCACGACACCACCACTATTCATATTACCACTGGTAGTATTATTGAATTCTTTATATTGAATAAGTATTTCATCATCCCCGGTAGGTGTAATAGCATCAATCAAGATAATCTGGAATGATTCAGTACTATTTTGATCATAAGTAGTTATACCAGACCATTCAATCACAACTTCTCCATCAGCTTCATTAACAAAGCTGTAGACACCACCACCACCAGAGGTTTTCAGATCATCCCAGAATGCAGCTATCATAGGAGAAGGACCACCAGCCCCTGGTAGCACATAGTTTCTAAAAGATGACATTTGAGAGTTGCCAAGCGCTACATAACCATTTGACGAAATGGTTATCTCATCATAATCAACACCATAAAATGTAAATGTAAACGGTAAGTCTAAATGGGCCGGAGATTGAGAGGCAGGATTTCCATATCCCTGATCATTCAAACCCAAAGAATTACCCTCACCTCCAAGCGAGGGATCAATTTCATACCAGCTGTATGGCAGGGCAAGAGAATAGCCAAGATCACCTGAATCATAAATATAATAACCATGCGGATCCGGTCCCAATGGGTCAGTTACACTTACTTCGCCAACCTGAAGCATAATAAATTCTGTTCTGTTATAGCCGAGATCATCTGTGATATCCACTTGAATTTGCAAAAGGGTTCCGTGAACGATATCGTCACTGGTTATCAAATGAAATCCATCTAATGATATTCCTGTATCACCGGAATCAATTGGGTCAAAATTACTTATGACATCATCTATATCTAAATAATCCCATGGTCCAAACTCACTCAATATAACGGTTATGTTCCCTGAAGGGATGTCACCTTCATTTTTCAAATTTATTTCAAAATCTATTTCATCACCTGGTTGAATTAATCCACCTCCGATTGCGCCAAATGATTCGATCCATAGTCGACTCCCCGAAACCATTGCCGGGATGGCACTGAACCAGGTATTTCCATCAGAATCTGAGAAATCTACGGTGAGGTTAAGCTCTTCCATATATACCGCCGATGTGGAGAGGGCAAATTCAAATTCAACATCGGTATTTTCACCTATTAATAAACTCTCAACAGTATCAGATCCTGATAACATTGATACTAGGTCATTATCGGCATTTAGCGATACAACCAGGTCGACAAGTTCCCCATTACCATTATTGGCAACTGGGAAGGAGAACGTAATTACCTCACCAGGATTTATAACATTATCACTATTCCCATTTTGATCAGTTATTGATAATTCGTTGACCATAGCGTTTAATACTGCTCCAGAATTATTGAATTCAATTTCTCCTTCATAAGGAATGAAATTTCTTTTTCGCACTACAACGCTCATGTCTCCATCGTAATCTGTTTCTACTGGTATTAAGATTCTGCCTTCCTCATCGGTGAACCCATAAATGGACTCTTCATTATCATCCAAAAATACAACTCTGGCATTTTCAACAGGAATTCCATCTACATCACCAACAATAACTTCCACCACATTAGAGCCGGAGGCAAGATATTCAGAGTGAACAACGATAAATTCTGCCGGTCTGAGGGTCCAAAGCTGTAAAGCAGGATCACCCATTAGATTATTCCAATGAGAGAAGATACTAGTTCTATTGCTTGGGTCAGTAGGATAAGCCAATAACAGAGCCAGTTTACCCATGGCAAGGGACGCACCGGCTGTTTCAAGTTCCTTTGGAAATATTCCTTCATAAATACCCATCTCAACGATATTATTGAATGCAGTATGGGTTCCCGATGTGGCTGTTCCAATGCATGCAACTCCCCCACCAGGGTTACTTACTGTACCGGCTCTAAACATAGTCTCTATTATAGATTCGCCCCAACTTGAACCAAATGATCCTGTACTGCAGGTGAGAAAAGTAACAATTGGAGTCATCCAGCCATTATTGGCTCCACCGCCGCCATTAAATCCACTAACACCTATATAACCGCGATAATTAAAATAACCGATACCAGCACCAAGGGCATTATTCATCCAGTTATTATAATTTCCACTACCATAATTGGTCATGATATTTTCAAAACCCCAACTATCAAGCATATTCTCAATATACTGGTTGGTATTGATAGTGGAAAGACCGGATGAGGAAGGGTCTCCAACCAATGCTGCACTTACAAACCAATCATCATCTGTTTCATCAATATATGTGGCTTTTTCATAACCCAGTGTTTTGGCAACAACTACAGAAAGCTCGGTACTGTTATCAACGGATAGTCTCCCAACGAGAACCTCTGGTAAAAGATCATTGCCATCCAATTGACTATATGGCATGTCGCCCTCACCATTGTATCCTGACCAATTCTCATAGAAAGTGGGGATCTCATATGATTGATCCGTATCCCCAACTAAAGCAACGTATTCAGGCGCAGGATCCAATGTTTCATAGGCATCGGTAATATAATTTTTTATTTGAGAATTTGAAGAGCCGGTTTCGTCAATATCTGCAGTGTATACTATATAACCACTCTGTCTACGCCATTCTAATAATTGCTGGAATAAGGGATGAGATAATGAATTACCACCGCAAATATATAAAATGGATGGTTGCTGATACTCTTCGACTCGATCTTCCCGTGAATAATTGATCACCATAGATTCGTATAATGATTCAAATACTTGCGAAGGAGGTAAATCTCTCACTGCCCCAGTATCCCTCACACCATTTTCACTAATGGAAATCTCAACATTTTCGTAAACAGTTAATTCATCTGTATTGGGATTATATCTAAAAGGAATAAACTCAATCATTGCCAATTCCATATCTCTCATTACCATTGGCTCAGACAATTGAATATTTTGCATTGGATAAACTAAATGAGAATTATAAACCTGAGAAATTACTTCCAATCCTTCATCGTTATCCTCAAGTAACCCTTTGGACTCAAGAAGTTCGATACCAGGTATTATTGAAGACTGGAGCACCTCATAACTCACCTCATAGGCAATGCCAGGCTCCATCATAAAAAAAGTGGTAAATACAGGCAGATCAGGAACACCGGCTAGCCCGCTTTTCCCAGAATTTTCAGCTTCAATTTTATGACCTAATTTTTCTTGAGAAATCTCATAAGAATTTTGAAATTCCATAGTGATTCCAGTACCATTATCACCAGTTAATGTGAAGTTGGAAGCATTGCTTGCCATAATTAAGCAAATCGTACTTAGAGTAGTTAGTAAAACTATACTCAGTTTTTTCATGAGGTCTCCTGATTTATCCAAGGTTTATTATTATTTGGGAAGGTACAAATCTACGTGATTTCAATTGCATTGATTATAAGTAGATTGTATCATATTGTAAAGAATTATATTGAAGTAAATTTTATGAGAATTATCTAGTTGGCAAGATAATTTTTCTTTTTTCTGGATCACTATTTTGTCGAAAAAGTATTAGAATATTACCGATCATCCCAACCTGCACGGAGTTGGTAATATCTACTATTTTTTTTGACAATTCTTTCTTCTGATCTTTAAAATCTAAAAATTTTACTTTTATCAGCTCATGTGAGTCTAGAGCTTGATTGATAAATTTAATGGTACCATCTGATAACCCATCTTTGCCAACCTGGGCGATATGAGTTAACGAATGAGCCTGACCCTTAAGCCAGGATTTCTCAAATCCTTTCATTGTATTTCCTTTTTATAATTAATATTTTAATAGTTAGCTATATGAAATGATGGTGATTAAAAATATATTTATTATTAATTAAAGAATAATCCCAAGTCCAAATATCGGGGAGTAACTATAAAGATCATTCATGGGTGAGAGAACTTCTACTCCGGCACAAATCCGCAAGCCAGGTAATTGTTTGAATTTTAATGAAATTCCCCCTATGATCCCAATTCTATGGAGCGAATATTCTTTTGTTTCAAAATCATTATTTATTACCGAATCTACCAATAACTGATCAAATCCATATCGAATAATTCCAGTTGTAGAAAAATATTTACCTAGTTTTCGCGTCTGAATATATGGAATTTCAAAACCAAAACTTCTAACATCCTCGGTTCGAGAATGCACATCATCATTACCATCATATTTGAGAAAATTTACACCTGGCGCAATGGCACGTGTAATATTTTCATTTTTCGACTTAAACTTTGTTTTAAAAAATATTCGAAATCCAATTCCTCCGAATCCAGATCCCCATGCTTTAAAATGAATATCCGATTTTTCATCCCAACCTATTCCAAAATTTAAAGCACCAATCGCAGCAGGTGTGGACTCTTGGAAATCTATCAATGTATCTTGTTCAAATTGTTCTGCAGAAAACAATAACTCAGTGCCAATGCTAGCTTCAATTCCTAATTTAATTTCACCTTTTGGGATAGTATCTGCAGTTTCCAGCCCTGAAGTATCAATAACAGCACATGAAGATGCCAGGATGGGAAAAAGTATAAATAAAATATTTGCATATATATTTTTCATGAGAAATAAGAATTTAATTATGTAATGACTCAATAATTTATGAAAATTTATTCCCTGTGAGTGAAATATTATTTACCCACAGAAATATTTCCTGATTACCATCAAGCCAAGATTAAAAGTAATTTCAATTACCACAAACAAGATGGTTTTACAATTTTTGTTGATTACTAATTGCTAATTACCATACTATAGCGATTACTTGATATAATACTCTTATATAACTTAAATTTAATATTCATATCACTGTATAATATGTTAATATTGAATTTCTTGAGATATGATGAGATAGAATAAATCATTATGGGTGAATTGTACTAATGCCACGAATCGTTACAAGCTTTGAAACAAAAGCTCCAATTGAAATCGTTTTTGACCTGTCGCGCAGCATAGACTTTCATATGCACACCCAGAAGAAGCATCATGAAATCGCCATTAAGGGAAAAACCAGTGGATTGTCTGAACTTGGCGATACAGTTACCTGGCATGCTCGCCACTTTGGGATTCCGCAATTTCTCACCGCGAAAATCACTCAATATGATCGTCCCTATCACTTCAGAGATTCTATGGTTAAGGGTGCTTTCAAATCCTTTGACCACGACCACATATTTAAAGTTGATGGGGACACAATATTTATTACGGACATTTTTGATTATGAGTCTCCATTTTACTGGATTGGCAACCTTGCTGACAGCTTATTTTTAAAAAAATACATGACAAATTTTTTCGAACGCAAAAATCAAATTACAAAAGAAGTCTTGGAATCCGGAGCCTGGAAACAATTCATATCAGAATGAAATTCTTATTTCTTCAGGCAAATAGGATATTTTATCATACAAATTTTATCAAAATAATTCACCTATAATCAGATCATTCTCAAGTACCGGGTAAATTGTTTTTATTTCACCAAACAGACGACATGATGTTTAATAATATCAGGAGAATCTAAATATGCATGTGACATCTTCAAATATCCCTGAAAAAGGACAATTAAAATTGACTGATGGATCACGTGTAGCAGTCATTGGCGGTGGACCTGCCGGTAGTTTCTTTACTTATTTTCTACTGGATCTTTGTGAACGCCTTGATATAAAAATTCACCTTGATGTCTTTGAAGCATATAGTTTCACCAAACCCGGTCCGGCAGGATGCAATCACTGTGGCGGCATCGTTTCAGAGTCGTTGGTCCAAATGTTATCAACAGAAGGAATTACTATACCCAAAAAGATCATCCAGCGTGGGATAGATTCGTATGTAATGCACACTGAGATGGGAGTAACAAAAATTGAGACTCCCCTTCATGAAAAAAGAATTGCTGCCATGTTTCGAGGTGGTGGACCATTAGGATCCGAGGGTGTAGAATGGGCAAGTTTTGATCGTTTCCTTCAAGAGATGACCCAAGATAAAGGCGCAAATTTAATTTTAGAGCGGGTAAAAAATATTAGAAAGGATGAAGAGCGCTATAATGTCCAAACTATCAAAGGCACTGAAGGAATTTATGATTTAGTTGCCGGAGCTGTTGGACTAAACCCCCATTCCCTAAAACTATTTGAAAATCTAAAACTTGATTTTCGTCCACCAGAAACCACAAAAACCTTTATCTGCGAGTTTCATTTAGGGGCTGAAGAAATTCATCGATTATTTGGTACTTCAATGCATGTTTTTTTGTTGGATATACCCAGAATTAAATTTGCAGCGCTCATCCCAAAGGGAGATTATGTCACCTTTGTCATGCTTGGAAAAGATATCGATAAAAAGCTGGTACAAACTATTTTAGAGTCCTCAGCTGTAAAAAACTGTTTCCCACCTGATTGGGATATTACAAAGCTCTATCCTTGTCAATGTTTTCCAAAAATTAATATGGCAGGTGCAATTCAGCCGTTTAGTGACGGATTAGTCTTGATGGGTGATTGTGCGGTATCTAAATTATATAAAAATGGTATTGGTGCTGCCTATTTTGCCGGTAAGGCTGCCGCTACCACTGCCGTACTGCATGGTATTTCCAAGTCTGATTTTCAAAAACATTATTGGCCAACATGCAAAAAACTCAATTTTGACAATTTCCTTGGTAAAATGGTTTTTGCTGTGACAACAGTCATTCAGAAAAGCAATTTTCTAAAAAAGGGTGTTCATAGGATGGTTCAGAATGAACAACTTATTGATGGTAATAAAAGATTTATGAGTATGGTGTTATGGGATACCTTCACAGGTAGTGCCCCGTATAAAGATATACTATTAAGAACTATAAAACCTGGATTCTGGGGTAACTTTATTTATAATATTGGAGCTGCAATGTTTGGAATGGGAAAGAAATCAACTGCTGAAAAAACATACAAAGATACAAAGGAATTAGGGAAGTTATATAGGAAGGGTGATGCCATAGTTACCCAGGGGGAAGTAGGTGATTGTCTTTTTGTAATCCAATCCGGATCAGTGGAGGTTTTACATATCCAGGGGAAAAAGGAAGTTTATCTTGCCACCTTAAATAAGGGTGATTTTTTTGGTGAGATGGCACTTTTTGAAAAAGAGGTTCGCTCATCCACAGTTAGAGCACTGGATGATGTGAGAGCGCTCACTGTCGATAAACGTATGTTACTTACAAGGATTCAGGACGATCCATCAATGGCATTTAGAATCTTGCAGAAAATGTCTTCTCGTATTCGGGTACTTGATAAAAAAATAAGTAGAATCAAGGGCAGTGATCGCCGGAATTGGGACAAAAGAAAGGATGAACCGGTAAAATGATGTCGTCTAATTAACCATTGATTCCCTGCCTATCAAATATATAATCCCCCATCCTATTTTTAAAATCAATCCATGTTATTATCACCATGAGGAAACCTACAGTTAGAGATGTTATCCTGGATTGTACTACTATTAACTGATGATGTATCCAGTTATAATTGAAACATCCTTAATGAGTGTGGAAACTTCTGTGTGGCTTTGCTTTCTAAATATGTTGTTTTTTAGATACTCAAAATAAATTTGACACGAAATCCAAGCATTGAAATTATAAACGTATCATAACCGCCCAACGAGAAAACGAACATATTTTCTAATTATACTCTGTTAATCCCTTCATCCATTATAATAAATAGAATTAATTTTGGTCATCTGCCAATGGCGGCATATAAGAGATAATAATCTCTTAATAATTATTCTAACTACATTTCCAAGGTAAAATATGAAATCAACACTATTATGGATTGCAACAGTTCTCTTTACTCTTGCTATTGCTTATTACCAGAAAACCACAGGACCAACATACCCAGTTCGCGACACTATAAGTCTTCTCGAACAGGAAATTAAGTTTAAACTTTTACGCAGTTATAATTCAGGGCTTGATATGCCAATTAGTATTGAAGCTGCAGATCCAAATATAATAGGAGAAATAAAATTTAAGAGATCTAAAAGTCATGATGATTGGACGAAAAAACCACTTACACGGGATGGAATTCTACTTTCAACCACTATGCCTTCTCAGCCTCCTGCCGGTAAAATAATATATGAAGTCTATTTGGGCACAAACCTGGGGAATTTAAAATCACTGACTGAAGAGCCAGTTATCGCTCGTTATAAAGGAGCGGTTCCGGCATATTTTCTTATCCCTCATATCTTATTTATGTTTCTCGCCATGTTATTCGCCAGTCGAACTGGAATTGAAGCAATAATTGATGGTCCTAAGATTGCTACCCAGACACAGATCACCGCATTATTATTATTAGTCGGTGGAATGATTTTAGGACCAATTGTTCAAAAATTTGCTTTTGGGGCCTATTGGACAGGATGGCCTTTTGGCTATGATTTAACCGATAATAAAACTTTGATTGCGATGATTTTTTGGGGTATTGCATTTTGGAGAACCCGAAGAGATCCTGTATCTCGCATATGGCCTATCGTAGCCGTATTTGTTCTATTTGCTATTTATCTAATTCCGCATAGTGTATTGGGCTCTGAGATTGATTACACAAAGTTACCAAATCCATGATCTGAATAAATGTATCTGCTCAATCATTTTTATTAAATTTCATTAATGCTAATATTGTTAGTATGAAATTTAGGATTCAGTCAATTCAACTGTAAAAACAGCGCCGCCTTCTTTATGATTTTTAACATTGATTGTACTGTTATGTAATTCAATTATTTTCATGGCAATTGGCAAACCTAAGCCAGTACTTGTTGTTTTTTGTTTATAATTCCGACTACCGTGAAAGTATCGTTCAAAAATATTTGATAAATCATTTTCTGGTATTCCAGGTCCTGTATCACTGATGGTAATTTTAATTTTTTTTGATTCGAATCGATTAACACCTACGGTGATTAATCCGCTTTCAGGTGTATGTTCAATGGCATTAATTATTAGGTTTGACAAAGCCCTTTCCAATAGACCAATATCAGCCTGTATTATTCCAGCAGGTTCAAGATCGATATCTGCCCTCAGAACAGTCAGTCGTTTCTTTGCCTGTACATTGTATTTCATAACGATGTCATTAACAAGCTCCCCAATGGAGAGATTTTCCAATTTAGGCTCTACCTGTTTTGCTTCAAGTTTTGATAAATCAAATAACTCATGAACGAGAAGATTTAATGAAATAGTACTGTTAAGGATAATGTCTAAATATTTATTTCTATCTTCTTCGGATAGCGTATCTTCTTTTATCTGAATCGTTTCGATATACCCTTGAATCGATGCCAGGGGACTCCTCAAATCATGTGAGACATTTGCAATAAGTTCACGCCTGAGAATATCCGTGTTCTTTAATTCTTCAATACTGGTGACAATTCTATCTGCCATTGAGTTAAAGGTTTTACCAAGTTTTCCAATTTCATCAGGAGAACTGATAGGAATACGGGCTGAATAATTTTCTTGTTCAAAATCACTTACAAATTGCGACAATGTCCGAATTCGACGCGTCAATCTGGCAAATAATATGAGTCCTAATGTGGCAGCAAAAATTGCCGATATTATAAGACCTAAAATGAGGGTCCGTAAGATAAAATTCTCTCTGAACAACGCAGTGACGTGATCATATTGCTCACTGCCAATAATTATATATAAATAACCGGCTGCACCATTGTTTAAATTCATTCTGGTTGCAGAAAAGGGTTTGCGTTCAGAGGGATTTCTTGGGTCAAATCCTAAAATGGGAAGAATCGAATTTTCTTCTAGAAAGATATCAACAGGGTCAAGATCCACATGATCTGCATTCATTTTTTTACCAGGTTCAGCAAAAAACACTAATATTTTTCCCGTATCATTCAATACATAAATCTCAATCTTTGGATTAATGACCATCATATAATGGATTCGCTCACCAATCTTATCCCAGTTAAAGTCTGCTTCTTTAAAAAGTGGATCCAATTCAATGGCCATATCTCGAGCAAGATTAATATTTAATTGCTGATCTACTTTATTGATGAATCGTGTTGTTAATTTGAGGCTCATTAATATCTGAATTGATGTCATAATCAAGAGGACACCGAGAAAGACAACTGCCAGTTTGAAATAAAATGATCTTAAGAAATTTTTCATACTTCCTCACCTTCAGGATTGGTGAATCGATACCCCACTCCCCAAACTGTGAGAATGAAATCTGGATTAGCAGGATCTCTTTCGATTTTATTCCTCAGTCGATTAATATGAGTGTTTACGGTATGTTCATAACCGGAAAATTGATAACCCCAAATGATATCCAATAATTGTTGACGACTAAAAGTGAGTCCAGGTTTATCAGCTAATAATTTTAAAAGCTCAAATTCTTTAACCGTGAGATCCAAAACCCGGCCCGCCTTTTTGACCTGTCGATATGCTAAATCGATGACGAGATCACCAAAAGTCAGTTTTTTAACAATGTCCTCATCCTTTTCATTTTTTGCTAAATCTGTTCTTCTGAAAATCGCCTTGATACGGGCGATAAGCTCTCGGATACTAAATGGCTTAGTCAGATAATCATCGGCACCTAACTCCAGCCCCAAAACTTTATCTAATTCTTCGGCTTTTGAGGTGAGCATTAAAATGGGTGTTTTTATATCTTTTTCACGGATGCCTTTACAAACATCGAATCCATTCAATCCTGGAAGCATGATATCCAAAATGATCAGGGACCAATCCCCATTTACAGCGAGCTTGAGACCTTTCATACCATTATTTGCAACTACATTTTTGCATTCCATATCGGCGAGATGAATTTTTAATAAATTTGAAATTTCAGGATCATCTTCAATGATCAATACATTTCTTTGGGTTATTTTGTATGTCATATTGTAATACCTGAGTGATTGTTATATTGAATAAGCTTTTTAAACATTCAAGAAAATACCAGCTTTATAGAATTCGATCCAACCCTGTTCGTGGCCAATTGAATTTCTACTCAAATAATTGAATAAACTCACCGTAACCCTCTATTTGCAAATCTGATTGCGGAATAAATCTCAAAGCTGCCGAATTAATGCAATAGCGCAATCCCTTTGGTGCTGGACCATCTTTAAAAACATGACCAAGGTGGGAATCTCCCAATCTACTGCGAACTTCTGTTCGAGAAATAAAGAATTTTCTGTCTTCAACATCAATAATATTTCCATCTGATATTGGCCGTTTAAAACTTGGCCAGCCAGTCCCCGATTTGAATTTATCAAGTGAACAGAATAAGGGTTCGCCACTTACAATATCCACATAAATTCCCTGTAAGTTGTTGTCCCAATATTCATTATTGAAAGGTCTCTCTGTGGCATTGTTTTGGGTCACCTCAAATTGCAATTTTGTTAATTCAATTAGTCGAGATTTTTTATCGATGGAATTAAGTGAATAATTTTGGGCAAAAGTGGAATCTCTGTGAATAAGCGTAGATTCTTCTCTTATTTTATTTTTTCTATTGCCAGACGAACCCATCGAATCCACATTGTATTTTTGATTGGCAAATAGACAAAATATCGTTTGCAAAAATATTAATAATATTATTGATTTTTGAATTCCATAATTCTGCATATTTTCCCCTTTCAATATCAATAGCTGTGACATGAGATAAGTTTTTCCTCACCCATGCCGCAGCTATCGATAAAAGTATTTCGATTACATCCCTAATATTGTAACACGGATAATATTTGACAAATCTGGATAGTTATACATATCATTGACAAGTCTAACATTTCCATTTTCGTCTGATCCCATATCTGGTCCACTTTGACGCGGTGCCTGATTCAATCCAATCCCTGGTTCTTCATTTACTTCTGTGCCTGCATCCCAAATGGATAATAGATGTGTAATATCACCATTTATTGCTGAACCGCTATTATTAAATAACTGGATACCCATAGTATTTGGTGAAAGAAAGAGGTCATTGCTTTGAACAAGCATTGTGGCAAAGCTTAAATATCCATCTGTGGCTTCAAATTCGAAACTATAAGATCCACCTGGTGGAACGGGGCCTGGGCTTGAGTTACCTGTTGGTGTATTAAATATTCCATTTGATAATACATCCATCAATGACATTACTGATGAGTTTAGTGCATCAGGAGAACCATCTTCTGCCAATGCTTCCAGTCCATCACCGTTGTCCATCATCCCATCTACAAAAAGGGGATTATCATTTGTATGATTTACCCAAACTCCAGGAGCGATTATCTGAGTGATTCCCGTTTCAGCTTCTAAGACCTCTCCAAGAAATGAGGGGTTACCATCTTCAGCAATTGCTTCGAGGCCATCATCGCTTAATGGCATGCCGGAGGTGAACAGAGGATTATCCATACCATGTATTACCCAAACTCCAGGTGCAAGGGGTACAGAATGACTGCTGCCATCTGAAGTTTGAAGTGTCATCACATCCGAAACATTTTCTATTCTTACCCGAAAACCAGTCTGAGAAGTTGACTGAATTGTCACTTGTATTACTTCATGAACGCTTGGCAGATTTCCAAATTCATTTATAGCCAAACGAACATTCATATTTGCATCAGATGCTCCATTATTTGGTCCTGATTGGCGCGGAGCCTGATCGACACCAATACCCGGTTCCTGGTTTACTTCGGTTCCAGCATCCCATAAACTTACCTGGGAGGTAACATCACCGATATTCTGATTACCCATTGAGTTATACAATTCAATCCCTGATTGAGCAGGTGCAAAAAATAAATCATTCGAATGGACAAACATTGTTGCAAATGACAAACGTGATCCTGGGGCAGCGCTAAAACTGAATTCGTACGCATCACCAGGACCGATTGGTGCTGGAGAACTTGATCCCACTGGAGTGTTAAATACATCACTTGCAGTATAAGTATATACTTGGGCTACATTTTCAATATTCACCTGGAACATAGTAATCTCTTGATTATTTGGGCTGGTTGAATTACTTTTCTCACAGCCGGCAGCTACCAATAGTAACATCACAAGAGTTAATATTTTTTGTTTCATGGTTATCTTTCCTTTTCTAATTAAGTTAATTTCAATATTTTCTTACAGCACATATTAGAAAACAAGTATCACAAAAGTATCACGGGGGAATAAAGAAACGATAAACAATTTAATTAAATTGAAAATGGCAAAGGGAGAAATAGATGAATATACATCATAGATATGGCTCAGTATTTAGCGAATTATTAAAATAGATAAGGAATATGACTAGTGAATATCTCTCTATTAATTGATTCTGATCTACTTTATAGAGCAAGAAATGGGTAAATAATATTTATTCTTTTAAAAAAATATTGAGGATTAAACTTGGGGATTATTTTATGGAGATTCTATGTAATTATCACAAACCCCAGCTGATATCCAAAGATGCTAATGGGGATTGCAGATGAGCGGATGAAGGGAATCGGACCCTCGTCTAAAGCTTGGGAAGCTCTCGTTCTACCATTGAACTACATCCGCAGAAATCATTATTCGTAAATTTCTTCTTCTTTTTTCTTCTGGATTTCATTCAATTCAGCAATATGTTTATCGGTCATTTCCTGTACATCGTCCATGGCTCGTTTCAGATTGTCATCAGAAAGCTCATGTTCTTTGTTGGACTTCTTTAATGAGTCATTAATATCACGACGGATATTTCGGATAGCAACACGACCATCTTCAATCATGTTGTGAATCAATTTGACTAATTCGCCCCTTCTTTCATCCGTAAGGCTTGGGATAGAAAGGCGAATAATATTACCATCATTATTTGGATTTAGACCAAGATCACTGGCAATTATGGCTTTTTCTATAGATGCAAGACTTGTTGGATCAAATGGTTGAATGGCAATCATCTGTGGTTCTGGAACACTAATGGATGCCATATTTTTCAATGGCGTCATTGTGCCATAATAATCGACTTTTACAATATCCAGTATGGCAGATGAGGCTCTGCTGGTGCGAATAGATGCAACATCATGACGGTAATGTGCTACTGCCTTTTCCATTCTGAGATGCATATCTTTGAATAGTTCGTTTATCATGGTTTGTCCTTTGAAATTTTTGTTCCACACTCGCGACCTTCAATTAGTGCATGGAAATTATCTCGCTTAAGCATGTTTAAAACAACGATAGGAAGATCATTCTCCTTGCATAAAGTTACTGCAGTCATATCCATAACTCTCAATTCTTTTTCAAGAACCTCCTTAAAGGTAAGATGATCAAATTTTACAGCATCATCGTGGATTTCAGGATCGAAATCATAGACTCCATCTACTTTTGTACCTTTTATAACAATATCAGCTTCCATCTCGATTGCCCTTAAAACAGCAGCTGTATCAGTAGTAAAATATGGATTACCGGTACCGCCTGCAAAGATGACAATACGACCTTTCTCCATATGTCGTCTCGCCCGTCGACGGATATAAGGTTCTGCAAGTTGAGATATGTGTATCGCCGACATGACCCGGGTATCACATTGGATACGTTCAAGGGCAGATTGCAGGGCAACGGAATTCATAATTGTACCAAGCATGCCCATATAATCAGCTGATACCCGGTCAATACCTGTGGTAGCCCCGGAGATGCCTCTGAAAATATTGCCGGCACCAATTACAATACCCAACTCTATATCTTGTTGATAAAGGTATTTTATGGTTTCCGCTAATTCGGAAAGAGTATCGGGATCAAGACCATACCCCTGCTTACCAGCCAATATTTCACCGCTCATTTTGAGCAGTAATCGGCGATAGGGGTATGATATCATAAGGGGTTAGTTATATTATGATTTTTGGCTTTCAGAGTTTGCACCAGTCTCACCAAGTTCAAATCGGGAAAACCTTGCAATAGAGATATTTTCACCGAAAGAGGAAATTGCACTTGTTAAAACATCTTTGATAGTTTTATCAGAATCTTTAACAAATGTCTGTTCCATCAGGGCGTTTTCACCAAAGAATTTTTCCATTCTTCCGGTAGCGATTTTTTCCAAAATATGATCAGGTTTACCAGATAATTTAGCCTGCTCGGCAAAAATTTCTTTTTCCTTTTCAACAATAGAATTATCAATATCTTCTCTTTTCACTGCCAATGGATTGGATGCTGCAATATGCATGGCAATATCCTTGGCAAATGTTTGAAATTTTTCAGTCCTGGCGACAAAATCAGTTTCGCAATTGACCTCAACCATCACACCAAGTTTTGAACCTGGATGAATATAAGGCATAATAAGACCATCATTTGCTGATCTTCCTGATTTCTTTTCAGCTTTTGCAATGCCAGCCTTTCTCAGATTGTCGATTGCTTTTTCCATATCCCCATCAGCTTTTACCAGGGCATTTTTACAATCCATCATACCGGCACCGGTACGTTCTCTTAATTCTTTTACTGCACTTGCAGTGATCATTTTTCTTCCTTCTCTTCTTTATCTTCAACGGTATCTGAGATATTCTCTGGATTCTCTTCTACTGCAACCTCTTCAACAACCTCATCTTGTGCTTCAACAGAATCATCTGATTTTGAATCAGTCTCGGCAGTTTCAACTACAGGTTCTTCACTAGCTACTTCAACTACATCTGTTTCAGTTTCTACAGATTCAGATTTTGCTTCAGACTCGGCTGCAGCAACTTCTTCTACAGCTGCTTCAACTACTTCATCAGTGACTACTGTCTCAAGTTCATCTTTTGTCACATTAGCTTCTGTTTCTGCAACATCAGCATTCTGTTCTGGATCAACCTGGTCAATTATAGTTTCAGCTGTTATCTTTTCTTCAACAACACCACCTTTTGCTTCAATAATTCTATCGGCAAAATAATTGACAATAAAACTAATCGACTTAAGTGAATCGTCATTGGCAGGGATAGGGAAATCAACTACTGTTGGGTCGGTATTACTGTCAACCATTCCAAATGTGGGTATACCCAATTTAGTGGCTTCCTGTATGGCCGTAGCTTCATGCATTCCATCAACAAAAAATATAGCAGATGGCAGGTATTTCATATCTTTGATTCCACGGTGTAGATCACCTAATTTGATTCGCTCTCTCTCGAGCAGACCTAATTCTTTCTTGGTTTTATTCAAGTATATATCTGAAGATTCCTTTTCAAGAATAAGCAGTCTTTTCACACTCTTTTTAATCGTAACAAAATTTGTCAGAGTGCCACCGAGCCATCTTTCAACAACATAAAACATACCACATCTATCGGCAGCCTGCTGTACTGCATCTTTTGCCTGTTTTTTGGTCCCGACAAATAATACGGTCCCATTATTTTGGACAAGTTTTGTCAGTTGCTTTGAGGCTTTCTCAAGTTGTTTGAGTGTTTGTTCAAGATCTATGATGTGAATGCCATTTTTCTTCATGGCTATAAATGGTTTGTAATTGGGATTCCATTTTCTTGTCGGGTGTCCAAAATGGACACCGGAGGAAATCAATGTTTCTAATGTAACGTGATTCATATATTTAATTAATTATTTCTGATTTTAACGTTTTGAGAATTGGAAGCGTTTTCTTGCCCCAGGTTGACCGTATTTCTTTCTTTCCACCTCTCGAGGATCTCTGGTGAGCATTCCTGCTTTTTTCAAGGCGGGTCGAAGTTCAGGGTCCACTTTTTCTAATACTCTGGCAATTCCTAATCGAACAGCACCAGCTTGCCCGGATATTCCACCACCAAATACATTGGCATGGATATCAAAATTTCCAAGCATCTCTGTCAATTCCAGGGGTTGTTTCAATACCATCTTGGAGGTATCCCTGCCAAAATAATCGTCAATAGTCCTGTTGTTAATAATAATTTTGCCTTTTCCTTTTAGAAACCGGACCCGTGCGACAGAAGACTTTCTACGGCCGGTGGCATAATACTCAGTTGCTTTAGACATCAACTTCCTTTATGTTATAGTTCAAGAGTTTGGGGTTGTTGCGCCGTATGGGGATGATCAGGTCCAGCATACACTTTCAACGCTTTATTCAACTGACTGCCCAATCTGTTATGGGGCAACATTCCTTTGACAGCATTTGTAATAATTCTCTCAGGATATGTTCGTTTCATCAAAGCAAAGTCAATTTCAGTATGATGACCAGGATACCCTGAATGTCGCCAATACGTTTTTTTGGATTCTTTATTACCAGTAAGTTCAACTTTTTCAGCATTTATTACTACTACAAAGTCCCCCATCGGCATATGTGGTGTGAAATTTGGTTTATGCTTGCCGCGGATGACCTGAGCAATTTTGCTTGCCAGTCTTCCCAGATTCTTTCCTTCTGCATCGACGATAAACCAATCTCTTTTTATTTCGTCAAGTTTTATTGATTCAGTTCTCATTCAATCCTTAATTTCATAAATATTATTATAGAAAAGCCTGATAATTTATCCTCGCTGTAATTGTCTAATCAAGTAGAAAGACAATTTATTTTAAAGAAATATTTTATCCATTGAAATAACAACAATATTACACATAGATATATCACCCAAATTTGGTTACTTCAACCCTTAATCTTCTGCTATTTATATATAAAATGTTTTAGTTATGAGAATATGTTATTTCCAAGAATAGTTGTTAATACTTTACCTTCAAATTCCATACCTAGCATCGGGCTATTTTTTGACCTTGAATGGATATCGCTTTTCTTAAAAGTCCATTTGCCAGTTGGATCAATAACTGTAAAATTCGCTTTTTTCCCTTTTGTTATGGGAATTACCTCAAATCCCATCACCCGGGCAGGGTTTACGGTAAGCAAATCAATTATTCTAAATATATCAAATCCATGTTCTGTCAGTGTGCTGTGCACCATTCCAAAAGCCGATTCCAAACCTATCATACCACAGGGTGCATGATTAAAGTCCGATTCCTTTTCTTCTATTGTATGTGGTGCATGGTCTGTGGCGATGCAATCAATTGTTCCATCCTTCAAGGCTTCTATCAGCGCTATGCGGTCACCATCAGTCCGTAATGGTGGAGCCACTTTTGCATTAGTATCATATTTAGCAAGTTTATTTTCATTCAAACCGATATGGTGGGGTGTAACTTCAGCCGTCACATCCAGTCCTTTTTTCTTAAACCGGCGAATGAGTTCGACTGATTTTGCTGTTGAAACATGAGGTACATGAATTTTTCCACTGACATATTCTGCTATCACCAAATCGCGATAAACCATCACCGACTCTGAAATATCAGGATTGCCTGATAGTCCCAATCGGGTCGACAGTGAACCTTCATTCATCACTCCATCGGACCTGATTAATACATCCTCAGCGTGATTTATCACCGGTACTCCAAATTGACCGGCATATTCAACGGCAATTTTCATCATCTGACCATTTACTACTGGTAATCCATCATCAGAAACTGCAACTGCACCTGCTTTTATCATTTCACCCATCTCGGCCAGTTCCGTACCGCCTTGTCCTTTGGTTATTGCACCAATTGGACAGATTTCGACAGGGAGTTTTTTTGCCCTGTCCAATATAAAACGAATGGATTCAGGTGTATCAAGAACAGGATTGGTATTGGGCATGACACAAACCCGGGTAAATCCCCCTGCTAAGGCGGCTAGACTCCCTGTTTCCAGGGTTTCCTTATCTTCACGGCCCGGCTCTCTGAAGTGAACATGGATATCAGTAAAACCACATGTTATCACTTTGCCATGGCAGTTTATTATTTTATCAGCAGAAACCAGCTTGCCATTTGAAAGTATTTCCTCAACTACCCCATCTTTGATAAGCACTGATCCCATTGATGATTTACCTGTGGCTGGATCATATATTGTCCCATCTTTTAGTAACAGGCTCCCAGTTATCGATTGTAATATTTTCATCAGTTTTCCTCCCCAGGGCTTAGAAGCAGGTATAGTATACTCATCCTAACTGCAACCCCATTTAATACTTGGTTTAAAATTATTGCCTGTTCGCTGTCAGCCACATTGCTATCGATTTCCACACCTCGATTCATGGGTCCGGGATGCATAACAACAATTTCTTTTTTATGATTTGTCAATCGCTCATTTGTGATTCCAAAGTTGTGCCGGTACTCTCTAATTGAGGGAATCAATCCCAGTCCCATTCTTTCTCTTTGGATTCTCAGCACATTTAACACGTCGGCCCATTCAATGAGTTCGTCAACATTGTATGTGACATTCACGCCAATTTCTTCAATATTGACGGGTATCAAATGCGGTGGTCCACAGAGGGTGATTTCGGCACCCATTTTTATCAAACCAAAAATATTGGATAAAGCAACGCGGCTATGCAGAATATCTCCAATGATTCCCACTTTTACGCCTTCCAATCCATTAAACTTCTCATGGATGCTGATCATATCCAGCATTCCCTGGGTTGGATGTTCATGGGTCCCGTCACCAGCATTGATGACGACTGCATCAACAAACTTGGTCAACTGATAAACAGATCCAGGTGTGGGATGTCTCATCACGACGGCATCCATTTTCATAGCATGGATATTCTGTATGGTATCTTTTAGCGATTCACCCTTGCTAAGGCTTGAGGAGCTTGCTGAAAAATTGGTTACATCAGAGGATAATCTTTTCTCCGCAAGTTCGAAAGACATTCTTGTTCGTGTTGAGTCCTCAAAAAACAGGTTGACAACATTTTTCCCAGTAAGAGACGGTACCTTTTTGATGGGCCTGTCCAATACATCTTTAAATGTATAGGCAGTATCAATTATTTTCTGCATATCTTCTTTTGGTGCAAATTCCAGATCAAGGAAATGTTTTCTACTCAATGCTCCCATTATTCATTCTCCTCAATATATTCCATTAACAGGACTTCATCAACCCCGTCGACCTCTTTCACATGAACATGTATGTGTTCCTTAAGCGACGTTGGATAATTTTTCCCCACGTAATCGGCTTTTATGGGAAGTTCCCTGTGCCCCCTGTCAACCAAAACACAGAGTCGAATGGCAGCAGGTCTACCAAAGGTGAAAAGCTCACCCATGGCAGCCCGAATAGTTCGACCAGTGTAAAGAACATCATCTATTAAAATGACATGCATGTCATCCAGGTCAAATATGATATCCGATGGTTTTATTTGTGGTGATCCCAGATTGATAAGAAAGTCATCGCGGTAGAATGTGACATCCTGATATCCCAGGGGTAATGTGGCACCTGAAATCTTTTGCACCTGTTGATGAATTCGTCTGGCAAGAAATTCACCGCGGGTACGGATGCCAATCATGGCAATTTTGGATATATCTGGATTATTTTCGATGATTTCGTGGGATAACCGGGTAATCGACCGCGTTATTTGGATCTCATCCATAAGACGTGATTTTATTTTTTTCATGCTCCAATCCTTTCAAATTAATTTGAAAAATATCTATTATGATATTCCGATTGGATTCAGCCTGGGAGGTTATTTAGAAAGTCTTTGCAGTACCTGTGAAACCTTGCCTGTCTCCCGGACAGAATTAAAGGAATACTTAGCGTCAAATTTAGCAGATATAATACTTATTAAAATATAATTATATTCATCAACTTGATTTTATAAGTGACAATTTTTAAATAGAAAACTAATTACCAGTATTATAAATATCAAATTGCAAAGAACAATACTATTAGTATAAGGGCTCCAATAAGATATGATTGAATATCTTTCGAAGTAAATAATAATGGATCATAATTTACTTTACCACGATTGGCAAGAAACCAAATTCTTATTATCCAGATTAAATACATCGGTACAATAAACCAAATGATTTCTGCATGATTGTACATTTCATAGACTTTATCACTATTGATATACTGGCATAATACCAGTATGGATATCAAGCCGCACTGTAACCCCAGCATTTGAAGGAGATTTAAATCTATTTCCTTATAACCTCTGCCGAGAATTTCAGATTTCCCCTCCCCGGCGCAAATCATCCTCACTTCAATAAATCTTTTCAGGATTGCCAGACTGAGAAATAGAAATACACTAAATATTGTAAACCATTCTCCAGGGGGAATTCCAGAAATCAAACTCCCGGAAAAAATTCTTATTAGGTAAAATGATGTTAATAATACTACATCCAGAATAGGAATTTTCTTGAAAACCAATATATATAACAAGCTGGTAATTAGATAGGTGATCAGGATATATAAAAATGCAGAATTGATATGTGACGCGACATAAAAGGATATGGCTGACAGAAATAATGAAGCTGTCAAGGCGATTCTTATTGAAATTTTCCCACTGGCAATGGCTCGATATTTCTTCACAGGATGTGAACGGTCTGCCTTAACATCAATAACATCATCTATAATATATATTGATGAGGCCAGGAGACACAAACTCACAAACCCAAAAAATATTTGTTCATATCCGCTGAGCATATGGCCAGTAAGGGGAATGAGAAAAATCAATAAGTTTTTCAACCAGTGGTGAAGACGCAACAATTTTAGCATTTCCATTGAAAATAATTGTTTCAATTCATTCCCTTTTCAAGATTATTGCAGGTCATAGATAAAAATTATTTTACTTATACTATTTCGCTAAACCAAGTTAGAACTTGTATGGCTGATTGCTTGTTTATGCCCATGCAAATTTCTCCAAAAATAATTGGTAGATCTATTTTAATGAACATTGGAAGTGTAGCTGTAAATTAGTAAACATATCAAATTCATACATATAAAATTAATCCTTTTTTATCGATTAATGTGAAATAAAGGCTATAGGTTAGAAAGAATTATTGAGAATAATATCTGCTATGTGCTAACTTCCGTGGCGGAGTAGTGCGGATATTCCCGATTTTAAAGGTCAATTAAATATTAATATACCCTTTAAATACAAATTTCGAGAGATTTAATTAATAAACACAACAAGGAGTTTTTGAAATTAACTTCTTCGGAAAATTCCCTATTAAACAAACAAAAGGAGAAACGAGATGACGCGTTTTCTAAAACAAAGCGTAATAGGTATTATTGTATCCATTACCGGCCTCTTTGCAGCTGATGTATATTTAAATATTTCAGATGTAGGAGACGATTATGTGGACGTATATATGGTAAGTACTGTCGACGTTGGCGGGTTGCAATTCAATTTGACAGATAATCCAAATGCTTTTGATGTATCTGGAGCATCTGGGGGTTCTGCTCAAAGTGCCGGTTTCCTATTATCAACAAATACTGACGGTCTGATATTGGGATTTAGTTTAACTGGTTCAACTATTCCTGCCGGAGAAGGTCTTTTATTAACAATTGCCTTAAATAATTTTTCCGCAGATTATGCCCAACTCACCTTAGAGAGTCTAATTTTCTCTGATGATTCAGGTGGTGCATTAGATGCCGAATTTGACCAGGAGGGCGGTTATGCCGACTGGGGTACTCCTGTAGTTGAAGATATGGCTCATCTCACAATGAATGACGGAACCGCTGAATCTGGCGGAACTGGAACTGTTGATATTTCTTTTGAAAATACAATGGAAGTTGGTGGATTTCAATTTACTCTTATTGATGATCCTGATCTTGTAACCCTTTTAAGCGCTTCCATTACGGATCGAACTGCTGGATTCTTATTATCCACAAATGAAATTGGCCTGGTATTGGGATTTTCCCTTTCTGGTGCAACCATTGCCCCCGGTGAAGGACCCATTGCTACTTTGACTTTTGAAGCTGGTGCTATGGGTGGTGTTGCCGATATGCTTTTTACCAATCTAATTTTATCTGATCCTGACGGCAATGCTCTTGAAGGCACTTTTGAGAATGGTATGTTTACTGTTACCGGCGGTCAACTTGAAGATCCAACTATCACAATTGACGCCCCTGTTGATGGTGCTACAATTGTCGGCAATGATATTAATGTATCAGTAAGCGGCGAGAATATGGTTGATGGTGATCATTATCATGGTTATGTTGACGGCTCTCTCACTGGTATGTACTATACAGATGACTTTACAATTTCCGGTGTTGATTTTGGAACTCATGAACTCACAGTTACTATTGCCGATGGTTTTCATGTAGATTATGAAAATGCCAGCGCCTCTCATACAATTTCTTTTACAAATATTGATATTCCTCCTGTTGATATGACAACATTATATATGGGCAGTGGTGATGTTCTTGCCAATGAATCAGTTGATGTTGATTTATCCATGACCAATCCTGAAGAAATTATTGCAGGATTCCAGTTGCAGCTAAATGACTTTCCTAATTACCTGGATATTACCGGTATTGCAACAACAGATAGAACAGCAGCATTCAGTTTGACATTTAATGAACAGGAAGATGGTTCAGCAATTATTGTTGGTTTTGATCTAACTGCAGTGGGTATCTCCGCCGGTGCGGGTCCAATTATGACAATGACCTATCTTTCAACAAGTGAATATGATACTGAAGTTGAAATTTCTATAAATGACAATAGCAGTATCCTATCTGACCCAGCAGGAAATGCTGTAGAATTTGAATCAGAAGATGGTCTCATTGTCGTTGACGGTATTGAACCTCCACCTCTATTCGAACCAACCGATCTTTCCGTTACACCTGGATTTGAAATGGCAAATTTGATTTGGACTCATCCAGAACCATGGGAAGTTGTTGGATATTATATTTTCCGTGATGGCTCCATGGTTGGTAACTCAGGACTACAAAACTATGCCGATACTGGTTTGGAAACTGGTGTTGAATACTGTTATACCGTTGCTGCTTATAATGACTTTGTGGTTTCTGAACATTCGAACGAAGTATGTGTGATCACATTAGATGAATTCTTTGAACCTCCTCAGAATCTTGTTGCTACAGAAAATGGTTTAGAAATTTCTCTATCCTGGACTGTGCCCGATGGCGTAATTGTTATTGACTGTGATGCTGAAGCACCATATCCTGACAATGATCCATGCTATTTGTATGTGATTGAAATTGATCCATACTGTTGTGATACTGCCTGGGATGGTCTTTGTGAACAAGAATACCAGGATTGTGTTGGTGGAGATGAAGCTCCAGAATTTGACGACGAGTTATACCAGATCCACGCGGATTATGCTGAGAATCATATCACTCAAACTCGTGATTTACTTGGTTATGAAGTATATCGTGACAATCAATTTTTAGATTTTACAGAAGCTTTGGAATATGTGGATACCAGTGACGAACTATGGTATCTGGAAACCTATTGTTATAATGTAAAAGCCATTTATGATGAAGGTAACTCAGGTTTTTCAAATACCGCCTGTGCCGAACCACAACTTGGTGAGCCTTCAAATTTATCAGCAAGTGGTGAAGGTGATTATGTTGTCTTGAATTGGGATGCACACCCTGATGATGCACAAACTAGTTTCTACATTTATAAAGATGGTGAATTCTTCTCTGAAACAACAGAAACTACTTATGAAGATCATGAAACCGAACATGATGTTGAGTATTGTTATACTGTTACTGCATATTATGATGAAATAGGTGAATCCCCAGCGACTGATGAAGCTTGTGGAATGTGGAGTTTATGCCCTCCATCCTATCTTGCAACACAAGAAGGTGATGGATACATTGATGTAACATGGGATGAAACCTCATGTGGCGAAGAAGTTTATCTCCAATATGATAGCGGCACACTTGCCAATGCATTTTATTTTTATGATACATACGAAATGGGTTATGCCCATGGTATCCGTTTTGATGTTGGTACGGACTTTGACGTTCTTGCTGCTTCAATTTATATCCTTTCAGAAGGCGATCCATATTGGCCATGGCCAGATGCGACTCATGGTCCAGTGAGAGTTCTCGTCTTTGACGATAATAATGGTTTACCTGGAAATCTTTTATTTGAAGAATCAGCTGTCCCTGTGGATGGTTGGGCAACCGTCTCTCCAAATCTTACCGGTTTATCTGGTGCATTCCACATTATTGGAACTCATGAAGATGGTTGGACAGATTTAGAAGGATTTGGTGTTGATGATGGTGTTAATTATGCTGACAATATGGTTACCATGCAGAATGGCTCCTGGTCCACTGGTGATGTACTTGGTTATGGTGGTGACTATATGATGGCCGGTTTAATTAATGCCTATGGACAGGTTGAGCCTATGTCATATGGTAATCTACCAAGTAATCCATTTACAAATTTTGATGTTGTATCTGAAGCAAATGTAAATGATATTCAAGTAGAAGATCTTACTACTACATACCCCTCTTATTACAACTATAATTCACCTACACGTGAATTAATATCTTATGACCTATTTAGGGATGGTAATCCTGAACCCATTGCGACATTCGAACCAGATGTATTTTCCTATCATGATGATGGTCTTGGTGCAGGTCTCACAAATATGCAGGAGTACTGCTATTCAATGACTGCCAACTATACAGAAGGCGCATCACTTCCAACAGATGAAGTTTGTGATACACCTATCCCAGGTTATGAGCCAACAAATCTTACCGCTGAAGATCTTGGTGGAGTCATAGCTCTCGCATGGGACGAACCTCTTCCTTTTGACAATCCAGTTTTAGATTATCAGGTTTATAGAGATGGCGTTCTATATGATGTAGCCACTGGATTAACATATGATGATACAGATCCTGTTGCTGGGGTAACTTATTGTTACACCGTTACAGCTCGATACGTTTCAGGTGAATCATATCCATCTAACGAAGCATGTGAAGTATATTATCTTGATCCTCCTGTCGGTCTTTGGACTGCAGGTCTTGATGAACAACATGCTATTGAATTGAACTGGAATGAGCCCGGTACCGTATTATGCGCCGATGAACTTATTGATGAACTACCATTCTTTGCTGAAGGCACCAATGTTGGTATGGGTGATGACTTCCTGGTTCAAGGCTCACAAGGTGAAGATTATGCTTATGGTTTTTATGTTGATGATTTTATGGTTATCGATATTACTCTTTGTGATCCAGCAACGGATTTTGATCCTAAACTGGAAATTTTCACTACTGATATAGATTGTAATGAAACAACCACTGGATATTATGATGATGACTTTACCTGCGAATTCAGCAATTTACAATCATCTCTACTTGGTGTTCAGCTGAATGCCGGACAATATTATATTGTTGTTGATGGATTTGGTGGTCAAACTGGTAATTATGGTATCACAGTAACTGAATCAGGTACCGGTCAAGAACCTGCACCCATCGAAGATTTTATCGCTTATGAATCTGAGAAGACTGGAAATGAAATTTCCTATGATGATTGGACATGGGCAGAAGGATCTAACATACCTGCAAACCGTGAGCTTGAAGGATATAATATCTATCGTGATGGTGATTTCCGTGCCTTTACAGAACCAGATGTATTCTCATATCTTGATGTATATGATTCTGGTGATGATATGCCTGCAATGTATGATACTGAATATTGTTATATTGTTAGAACTCTCTATACTGATGGAGAATCAGTGCCTTCTAACGAATCATGCTCTCAGTGGAATTTATCTGTCGCAACAAATCTCACAGTTTCACCAGTTGAAACCTGGTTGGAATTAGAATGGACAGCTGCAGATTATGATGTTATCGAATATAATATTTACAAAGATGGTGAATTTTTAACATCGGTTGGTGGAACGAGTTACACTGACCTCGATACTGAACATGATGTGGAATATTGTTATTATATTACGGTTACCCATGCCGTTGATGGCGATATTGGGGAATCACAACCTACAGAAACAAAATGTAATATGTGGGAATTATGTCCCCCCGCAAATCTTGCTGCTGAACCTAGCGATCGCGCTGTTGATCTAACCTGGGAAGAAGTTGCCTGCGGTGAAGAGATATATCTTGAAACCGGCGATGGAGTTCTTGCGAATGCATTCTATTTTTATGATACCTATGAATTAGGTTATGCCCATGGAATGAGATTTGATATTGGTTCATCATTTGATGTACTTGCTGCTTCACTTTACATCCTTTCTGAAGGTGATGCATATTGGCCATGGCCAGATGGAACTCACGGTCCAGTACGTGTCCTAATATTTGACGATAACAATGGTCTACCTGGAAACTTATTATTCGATGGTGAAGCCACCGCTGAAAATGGTTGGGCTACAGTTTATCCGGATCTGACAGGACTAGAAGGTTCCTTCCACCTCGTTGGTACTCATCAGGATGGTTGGACAAACCTGGAAGGCTTTGGTGTTGACGGCGGTGTAGATACACCTGATAATATGGTAACTATGCAGGCCGGGACCTGGTCAACAGGTGATGTGCTTGGTTATGGTGGTGACTATATGATGTCAACACTTGTCTGGGCCCAAGGTGGATTACAACCTATGTCATTTGGTGATCTTCCAAGTGATCCATTTACAGATATGACTGTTGTTGAATCCTTACCTGACAATTTATTAAGTCTGGATAATTCATACGAATCGCATCCTGATTATATGCCAAATGCAAATCGAGATTTATTGAGTTATGATCTATTAAGAGATGGTAACCCATTCGCAGAAGGTCTTGATCCTTCAGTTTATTCATATCATGATGATGGTGACAATATTGGTGGTTTGGTAAATAATACTGAATATTGTTACACAATGATCGCCCATTATACTGAGGGTCCTTCACAACCAACAAATGAAGTTTGTGCCACACCATTTGTACCTGCACCAACTGATCTGGTTGCTACTCCCCTACTCGGTCAGATTCATCTTGACTGGATGGTTCCACCTGAAGGAGGTGGTGAAATATTTGAGTATATCATTTACCGTGATGGTGATTTCTTTGACTCATCAACCACAAACTCTTACGATGATAGTGAAACGAACCCTGGTTCTGAGTATTGTTACACTGTTTCAGCGCTTTATGATGGTGGTGAATCAGCACAGACAAATGAAGACTGTGCTATGTGGGATGTTGATGCTGCTGCCAGTCTTACTGCAACGGGTGTAGATGAACAACAGGCTATTCATGTTCAATGGATGCCACCAGGTTCTGAAGTGACACTCACTGTTGAAATTCTCACAGATGTATGGTCAAATGAAACCAGTTGGGATTTATATTCTGATGATGGTGAAATGATATTCAATATGCAGGATCCTCTGGAAGACAATATTACCTATACCTGGGATGTAGTTATCTCACCAGGAACATATACTTGGACAATATATGATTCCTATGGAGATGGCATTTATCAGCCTGGTTATTATACACTGGCTATTAATGGTGAAGTATTTGCTGAAAATTATAATTTCACCGGTTCAGTTGAGAGTGTCACATTTAATACAAGTGATGCCTTATTATCTGTAAGCAATTGGAATTATCTCAATCCTCAACCATTTGAAAAGGGACAGGAAATTTCCGAAGAGATGGTTGCAGAACAAGAACTTGCAGAACCTACCATAGTCAATGAACCCAGAAATACACGCGATTTATTGATGTATAAAATTTTCAGAGAAAATTCTCTGCTAGATTCTGTTGCGGCTGATGTTCTTGAATACTGGGATTATTATCCATCTGCCAATAATGATACAGAATACTGTTACTACGTTGTTGCTGAATATGATGAAGGAACATCAGAACCTTCAAATACTGCTTGTGCTCAATGGCAGTTAGCAGCTCCATCTAATCTGGTTGTAGAACCTTCAGGTAGTAGTCTCGAACTCATGTGGGATACTGCTGGCAGTGATGATCTAATAGAATATCTCATATACAGAGATGGTGAATTCTTCGAATCAACTACCGCAACCTCATACACTGATCTAGATACCGAGCATGATGTTGAATATTGTTATACCGTTTCCGGATTATATGATATCGGTGAATCTGGTTCAACAAATGAAGATTGCGGTATGTGGCGCTTATGTCCTCCAGGATATCTCGCAGCTGATCCAGGTGATCAACAAATAAACGTTACCTGGGATGAAGTATCCTGTGGTGAAGAAGTTATGCTTCAATATGATGATGGACTATTAGCAAATGCCTTCTACTTTTATGATACCTATGAATTAGGTTATGCTCATGGAATTAGATTTGATGTAGGAACTACTTTTGATGTTCTCTCTGCATCAATTCATATCCTTTCTGAAGGAGATGAATACTGGCCATGGCCAGATGGCACCCACGGTCCAGTAAGAATACTCGTATTTGATGACAATGGCGGATTACCTGGTAATCTCCTATATGAAGAATCAGTTGTTTCTGAAGATGGTTGGGCAACAATTAATCCTGATTTGACCGGTCTTGAAGATGCATTCCACGTTGTTGGCACACATGCTGAAGGCTGGACAGACTTAGAAGGATTTGGTGTTGATGGAAATGTTGATCATCCAAATAATATGGTGACCATGCAGGCCGGAACCTGGACAACAGGTGACGTTCTTGGTTATGGTGGAGATTACATGATGGCTGCCCTCATTAATGCCTATGGCCAGATACAACCAATGAGTTATTCTGATCTTCCTGTGAATCCTTTTGAGGATTTCAGTCAGGTTGCATCAATTGAAAACGTTAATGGTCAAGTTGGTGATGAGAGTCATCCACCATTTTATGTACCTTCTGATGGCTCTCGTGAATTAGAATCATATTCATTGTATCGTGATGGTGATTTGATCGAAACATTCTTACCCACAGAGTTTGCATATCTTGATAATGATGTTGCTAATATGCAGGAATACTGCTATACAATGTTTGCATCCTATACTGAGGGTGACTCACCCATGTCAGATCCTGTTTGTGCTACACCAATACCAGGTGATCCGGCATTCAACTTGATTGCCCTTGGCACTGAAGATAATATCGAAGTCAGCTGGGAAGGTGCACCTGATGCTCTCGAGTATGTTGTCTATAGAGATGGTATAGAACTTGATCGCACAAACGACCACTTTTACGCCGATGATTCTGCAATCAATGATATTCAATATTGTTACATCGTCACTGCACAATATATTAGTGGTGAATCTTTCCCCACCAATGAGATGTGTGCAGAATGGACTCTTGGTGAAGTAGTTGTTTGGATTGAAACTGAAGGTAATGGTTTCATCGAACTGAATTGGACTGATCCATCCGGCGGCGGCGGCGGCGGCGGTGGCAGTGGCGAAAATATTGATGATGCCATTCTAATTACCAATATACCGTTTGACGATACTCAGAATACCAATAACTTTATTGATGACTATGATGAGGAATGTCCTTATTCTGGCAGTCTATCACCTGATGTTGTTTATGCATGGATTGCCAGCCCTGGCCAATATCATGTTGATATCTGTAATTCTGACTATGATACAAAACTATATATCTATGATGAAAACCAGAATCTAGTAGACTGCTCTGATGATTCATGTAATGCACCTGATGGCAGTCCATTCAGGTCTGATATTAATGTTAATATCACCACAGCAGGATGGTATTATGTTGTAGTTGATGGTTATGGTAGCCAGGCTGGTACATATAATTTGTCTATTACAGATGGCTTCCTTCTTTCTGATGGCAACGATAGCCAGCCTGAAAAAGATGATACAATTCCTTATGTTGAACTTGGTAATGGTGGTGATATTGAACCGGGCGAACCAAGAACTGAATCACGAACAGAATCTCGAGAACTTGACAGTTTTGCAATCTACCGTGACGGTATTAACATTGATTCTGTCGATTCAGATGCCAGAGCCTATGTTGATATGGATCTGGTAAATGGTGAAGAACATTGTTATACTGTTCTGCCAATTTATGAACCTGAGGGTCCAGCAGGAATGTCAAATGAAGTGTGTGGTGCTGCTGATGGTGGTCCAATGTGTCCTCCTGATCATTTCACAGTTGAAACTATAGACGGTGAACCTTTTGCGCGCCTAACATGGGACCTTCCTGCCGAGTGTGATGAGGGTGGTGACGGTAATGTCCTGGTTACTATAATGACTGATACCTGGGCATCAGAAACTTCATGGAATATTGTTGACTCCAGTGGCAATTATGTTGATGGAATTGAAGGCGGTACGCTGACAGATTTAACCCTATATACATGGGATGTTGAATTAGCAGCTGGTGCGTATACATTCAATATTATCGACTCTTATGGTGATGGCATTTATTGTTCAGATAACGGTTATTATCAGATTGATGTTAATGGTACTACTATCGGTGGCGGACCTGGTGTTGGTTGTGATTTTGGTTCAGGCATGAGTCATGATTTCACCGCAGGTGGTCAATTACTCTCAAGTTCGGAATTCCATTTTGAACCCCTCGTTCAAGGTGATAAAGGTCAAGCTGAATATGACATGTCAGGAATTGAAAATGTTGAAGTTGTCGTTTATGTCAACGAAACAGCAAGAACTGAAAGAATTGAGGGTTATAATATTTACCGCGATGGTGAATGGCTTGCCTTAGTCGAATCTGATATAACTGAATATAATGATGAAACAGTGACTTTTGATGTTGAACATTGTTGGCACATGGATGCCATTTATACTGATGGTCTTTCAAATACTACTGATGTATTATGTGATATGGTTGTAAACCCTGAAAATATCGCTGATCTCACCTTTGAGTCAGGTATTTTGGAAGCAGGAACCTCTGGTACATTTGATGTCTCTTTAGACAATGCCTTGAATGTTGCTGGATTCCAGTTTACAATAAACAATGACCCAAATCTTCTCACGGCAACTGATATTGCAATTACTGATCGAACTGAAGGTTTTGTCGTTGAATTCAATGTCCAGGGTGATGGATCAGTTATCATCGTTGGTTTTAGTTTAACTGGTGATGAAATCGAAGCTGGCTCTGGTCCAATTTTGGAATTAACTTATGAAGCAGGTGGTGGAATCCTATCACCTACTGATGTGACTATCAGTTTTAGTGATGTATTCCTTGGTGGATCAATGGGCGAGCTCATTCTTACACTGGGTCATGATGCCAATATCCTGGTTAATCCTACCGGTGCTAGTGAACTTTCTGTAAGTGATGGTTCAACTGCAATTGGCGAAACCACATCCATTGAAATCTCACTGACAAATGAATTTGATATTGCTGGATTCCAGTTTAACTTATCATTTGATCCTGATATTGCTTCATTGGTTGAGGCATTGCCAACTGACCGAACAGATGGTTGGTCTGTGAGCGGTGGTCCCGAAACTGGAACCATTATTGGATTCAGCATTATGGGAGTTCCAATCGCCCCAGGCGAAGGCCCGATTGTTGAAGTTGTAGTCATGGGTGAATCTTTAGGTATTGCTGATGCCTGTCTTAATTCAATCATATTATCAGATATGGATGGAATACAGGTCCCTGCCTCTATTGAATGTGGAATCTTTACAGTCGACGAAGGGGTAGTTGTTGATGCACCTGTAATCACCGATATCGCTGCTGGTTCTGACCAGATAGATATTGACTGGACTTGGGATGCACCTGAAGATGCTCCAATTGATGAAGATATCAGTAATACCCGTTCAACAGTTGATTTATCATTTGATAGTTATGTTGATGGCCAATTAGGTATTTACATGTCTAATGAAATTGATGTTGCCGGATTCCAGTTTAATCTAGATTCTGACAATGGTGGTTATGCCTTGAATGGTGTCAGCGGCGGAACAGCGGCTGAAAATGGCATGCTTATGTCAACAAATACCGGTGGCCTCGTACTTGGATTCTCACTGTCTGGGGATGTTATTCCTGCTGGTGAAGGTGTCCTGGTTTATGCTGACGTTACCTTTGATGGTGATGAAGCATGTTTCTCACTATCAGCTCCAATATTCTCAGATGAATTTGGCGTTGCTATTGATGTAGATACAGGTGAAGAATACTGCGTTGGTGGAGTTGAAGTTCTTGGCTGTACCGATCCTGATGCCTATAACTATGATCCTGAAGCCACTGTTGATGACGGCAGTTGTGTATATGAAGGCTGCATGGATCCTGATGCATTGAACTATGATCCTGAAGCAACCATTGATTGTGATGACTGCTGCGAATATCCTTTCGAAGCAACATTTAATGTTTATCGTGACGGTATGTATCATGACACAGTTGTTGGAATGTACTCTTACTCAGATACTGGCCTTGGTGGTGGTGAAACATATTGCTATACCGTTAGAGCTGAATTGGAAGATGGTACTGAATCGGTTGATTCAAATGAAGAATGTGCTACAACAAGTTCAGAGTGTGCTGTTGAGATGTACTCAAACCTACCTGACCCAACTGGTGAATTCTCACTAATCATCGTTTCAGATGTAATGGGTATCGAGATGGGTGAATGTGATGAGATTGGTGTATTTGATGCCAATGCCATCC
>Ga0233431_1001276_pt1 | contig 44858 bp, 45 predicted proteins | sample SI_118_April2016_FD_179867 | JGI IMG/M metagenome (GOLD analysis project Ga0233431, IMG submission 179867) | Seawater microbial communities from Saanich Inlet, British Columbia, Canada - SI_118_April2016_200_MG | ecosystem: Environmental > Aquatic > Marine > Inlet | place: Canada: British... | reverse complement strand
CGCACATCATATCTGAACTGTATGGTATTCCAGTGATTACCACAGGGGATATGCTGAGAGGAGCCGTAAGGGAAGAGACAGATTACGGCAAGACCGCTAAAAACTACATGGACAGGGGAGACCTCGTGCCCAACGATATCGTGAACGGAATAGTCCGCCAGCGTTTTGAGAAAGACGACGTTAAGGACGGGTTCATCTTGGACGGTTATCCAAGGAGCGCGAATCAGGCAGACGCATTGGACGAGATACTCAAAGACCTAAACATCAAACTCACCCACGTGCTTTCCGTGGTCCTGAGCGATGAAGTCATCGTGGAGCGTCTATCTCAGAGGAGGAGCTGCCCACAATGCAGCAAGATATACCACTTAGTTGCCAAACCACCAAAGAAGAATGGTTTATGCGATGATTGCGGGTCAAGACTGATTCTCAGGGACGATGATAAAGCGGATGTAATCCTGCATAGATTGGATGTTTACAGGCAGAACACCCAAGCACTACTCGACCGGTATGAGAAGCAGGGGCTCATCGTTGAGACCGACGGGGAGGTCCCCATGGATGGCCTCAAAACTCACCTGAAAGAGCTACTCGGCTAAGTTTTGTAGCCAATCATACGGAGGAAATCCTTCCTCCACTTAATACCAGCCTCATCCTCGACACTTTTTGGACTTGAGCCATCGATTACACCTAGAATTCCTCTTCCCTGCTCCGACTCTGCAACAACAACCTGTAACGGGTTGGCGGTTGCAGCAATAATCCGGCATAGTTCTGGCACGGATTTTAGTTGGTTCAGCACGTTTATGGGATATGCGTGCTTCAGCAGGATAACTAGGCTGTGGCCGCACCCCAACTTCAAAGAGTTCTCCGAGGCAAACTTCCTCAGCACCTCGTCGTTCCCATCATGCCTAACGAGGCACTCACCAGACGCCTCGCTGAACGCCAACCCGAACTTTATCCCAGCTGCACTGGAAGACAACGCATCGTAAACGTCCTCCACTGTCTTAATGAAATGGCTTTGGGCGAGAATAAGGTTGCATTCCTCGGGGATGTTCATTTGAACAATCTTGAGTTCCATGAAAAACAATCACGTGTCACGGTTTTTAACAGTTCCAGTCGCGATGCGTAAATACCAGCACATGGATGATTATCATAATGAGTGGCGACGAAAAGGACGTGCATATTACTAACAACACCAAGGCATGGGACCGCGGGCTTGTTGATAGACGGGAGAGCGTCGCACCATATGTGCCCACCCCCCAGAGCCTCGTGAATACAATGCTAGAGATGGCTAATGCGGGACCCGGGGACGTTGTCTATGACCTTGGCTGCGGTGATGGCAGGTTCCTGATCACGGCAATCCGGGATTACAATGTAGACAAGGCTGTTGGCTACGAGATAACCCCACAACTCGCGAAGATGGCCAGGGACAATGTCGCTGAGAACGACTATACGACCAAGATTACAATCGAGAACACTGATTTCATGGAAGCTGACTTCAGCGAAGCGACTCTTATCACATTATATCTTACGACATCAGGGAACGCCCAGCTCAGACCAAAGTTCAGGAAGGAACTCAAGGAAGGCGCACGGGTCATCAGCCACGATTTTCCAATAACGGGATGGGTGACTGCAAACGAGGACAACGAACCGATCAAAGTTGATACACACAAGGTCTACTACTACACAATCCCAGATGCATACACGCGGAACCCTGAGCAAGAACAGGAAGAATCAGGTGCCCGTTGGGGTAGAATTAAGAAATTATTTGAAAGATTATAGAAAAAGGGGAGGAGTTTAGTCCTTCCAGAGACCCAGAGCCAGCGCGATGATAGCCATCCTCGCGTAGATTCCGTGCTTTACCTGCCTGAAGTACCATGCGTTTGGCATAGCATCGACATCAGTTGTGATCTCGTTGACCCTTGGAAGTGGGTGCATGATTACAACGTCCTTCTTGCCGTTCTTCTCGATCATGGCTTTGTCCATGATGTAGGCGTTCTTGACCTTGTCATAGTCCTCCTGTTTTGCGAACCTTTCCCTCTGGACCCTTGTCATGTAGACAACGTCCAGCTTGGGCATATTCTCGGCTAGGTCACTTACCTCGATTACCTCGACCTTGCCATCAACCTCTTTGAGAACCTCGGCCTTCATTTTGAGTGCGTCTGGGGCGATGCAGTAGACCTTGACGTCATAGTGGCGCAGTGCCTTGAGTAGGCTGTGGACCGTCCTCCCGTTCTTGAGGTCTCCAACCATTCCAATGGTCAGTCCATCGATCTTGCCCTTCGCGTACCTAATGCAGTGAAGGTCAAGCATGGTCTGTGTGGGGTGCTCCCATGTACCGCTTCCTCCGTTAATGTATGGCACCGTGGCGACGGTCTTTGCTCGTAGGGCTGCGTCGTTGTCTGGGTGCCTCATTGCGATTACGTCAACATAGCTGCTGATCGTGCTAATTGTGTCCTCGAAGGTCTCTCCCTTCTTTGCGCTGCTGGTCATGGGGTCGGCGACTGTTGTCACTGTTCCTCCAAGCCTGTACATGGCGGTCTCGAAGCTTAGCCTAGTCCTTGTACTGGGCTCGAAGAACATGCTTCCTAGAACTTTTCCCTTGGCTAGGTCGCTGCTCTCCTTTGAGACGTCAACCATCTTGTCTGCAACGCTTAGGATATAGTCGAGCTCCTCTCGACTGTAATCCATCATGCTGATGAAATGTTTGTCTTTGAAATTTGATGCTTTTACCAAAGCTCACACCGTACCACAGAATACAGGACATCCACTTATCTTTTTTACCTTATTTAAGGGTCAAAGTGAACATTTTCTCAATTCGTATGCTAGATATGGAATTTCAATCCTTAACATATTTTAACTAAAACAGTGATTTAGTACGCATCCGAGGTAATACTGTGCGCATAACAAAGACCCCAGATTTGAGTAGCTGGAAGAAACTTGGAGACATGAATACGAAACTCGGTAAGAAGTTTGCATTATACGAGTCTCCGGACGGAAAAAAAGTCGCACAAGTAGACGGGAATATGATGATTCACATGATAATTCAGGATGGAAAGCCTGTTTTCTTGAACCCCAAGACAATGGATGGTTTGAAGAGAATGGGGGAGGTCAACAAGTTCCTGAAGGAAAAAGCCAAGCGCCCCGACCTTTAACTTGGGTAAAGCCCAATATCGACGAGGAAGTTTTTCAGAGAACCGGTTATCTCGAACTCAGGCAATTGATCCAGTGTTACCCATTTCGCTTCAAGGGCATCATCCATCGGGCACATCTCACCACCTATTATCTCCGCGAGGTACTGGATTATGATGAAATGGTAGAAAACCTGCCCTGATTCGTCGTACTCGATCTTATCCACGACTCCAAGGCGTTCAACCAGCTTGACATCCAAGCATGTTTCCTCCTTGGCTTCCCTGATGGCTGCGTCCTCAATACGTTCACCGACCTCGACAAGCCCACCCGGTACACTCCAGAGCCCCTTGTCAGGATTAGCCGCCCGTTTTATTAGAAGATAATTGTCACCCTCACGGATCATAATTCCCACACCCACAATGGGTCTGCTTGGATATTCTCTGCGACGGGACATACATGGGGTGAGTGCGGGGGAGTTAATTAGTCCATCTGCCTGTTCGCCAGCTCCATGTGGACGAACCTGCTCATGGGCGTGCTCGCGCTACTCGCAGGATACAGCTCTGGCAGTATCTTCACCCATATAGGAAATCGGCATTTCAATGCAGTCCCCTTCACTATCGCCTCACCTGGGGGAAGGTCTCCTATGAGTTCAGCGAACCCTGACCCCATGATCTCGGATACACGCGCCTTGTCAACGTCCTCCAAGCCATGGCAGACGATGTTATTGGCACATTGGGTGATCACGGTCTTGTCCACGGTACTCAACCTCTGGGTCACCACCCAAAGTCCGACACCGTTCCTGCCACCGTTGGTCGCTATCTCCTTGATTACACCGAGTAGCTTTCCACGACTCTCCTTTTCACCGATATCGAACACGCCTCGCTGTGGGGCGTAATACATAGCCTCCTCCAGAACGATGACGCACCCGAACTTTCTGTTCTCAAGGGCTTCACCGAATATTTTCTTCAAGACCTGTGAGACAACAAGGTGTTTCTGGCTCCAGGTATCCTTGCCCACAGACAAATCCATGATTACTACGCTCTTGTCCTTCAACAGCTCAACGGGGTCGAGGGGCTCAGCTTCCCCATTGGGGATGAGCTTGCTGTTTCCCACGCTGTTAATTACCTGTTGTCGGTAACTCTCGAACTCTTCCTCCTTCTTGTTGAACCCTAGTTTCTCTGGTTTGACCCAAGTGATCGCCGACTGCAGTTTTCTTTTTGTCACGGACTCGTTCTGGGCATAGAGAATTTTCAGCGCATGGATCAATATCTTGGCGTTCCACCAAGTCTTCTGCCAACCGAACTCACCGAGGTAGTCCTCCCATGGGATTGCCCCGGGTTCAAAGAACCTGTTCCAGGGCACTTTCAAGGTCTTCTCAGCACCCAAATGTTCACTGAGACTGTTGTACTCCCCATCCTTGTCAACTATGAAGAACCTGACGGGAGGATTTACGCTGGCTGCCCTGCTGATCATACTGATGGCAGTAGTGGTCTTCCCCGTGCCTACTGCGCCGCAGATTAGGCAACTCTGACGGATGAGACTGTAGAGCCCAAGCTCGACGTCAAGGTCAGTGCTGGGGTCGTTCCCGATGAGAATCCTCCACTCACCACTGGGTTTTGTGAAGTTTTGGATTATATCCCGTTCCGCGAGGAACACTGGGGTATTTGGCGACAGCGGGTATCTCAGTGGTCTGAGGCTGTCTCCGTTGTCCAGCCATCCCCACTGTTTGGCTTCTGCGTGAAGTGTGCTGTCTTCGATGTCTGTAATCACCCTGCCTTCCCGCAGCATGGCTTCCTCGTACTCGCGGACACGTTTGTGTGGGTACACTTTGGTTACCTGGTACACCACCGGTTGCCCATTCTTTGGGTGGTCTATGTAGACCAGTTCTCCTTTCGCTAGCTCAAGTCCCCTGAGCATTAGAATCGTGATCTCGTTGATGCCGTACTCGCCTGTGTTACTGTAAGTGTGCCCTACCCTTAGACTCCCATCCATCCGCTCTCCCCCCAGAACGGCGCTACCTGCGTGATTTCCCCGTTAACCCTGCTAACCCTGCCCAATACCTCACTGTACACGTCGCTGATGAAACGTTTCGTGACTTTGACCTCCTCGTCCGCCTTAACGATTGGATATGGTATCCCGTTCCAGTAGCTCGTTGAGTAGCAGTAATCAGCCACAGCATCAAGCTGGTCCAGACAGTAATCCGGCACATCAATCCTGATTGGTGGTATCTGCCACTCCTTTGTCAGCCTGACATACGAGCTGTAAATAGGCGAATCCACGGCGTCCATGATTGGGCTGTGCTTAGTCGCCATCTGGAGCCCCATCCTTGGGCTGAATATCTCAGTCATCTCACCAGGCTCCAACGTGTGGAGCATTAGGAAGCTGTCAGTCAGATCAGTCTCCCTGTTCAGCCCCAAGAAGTGGATAAGATACCTTGAGCTGGGACGTTTGACGATACCGGCTATTGCAATGCCTCTTTCCTTGCATCTCAGGAGCAGTCTGTTTACTGCATTGATGAGTCGCTGCCTGTCAGCCTCCTCACCAGCCCTCTGCCACCAGTTGCTGTACGCGAGTGGCCCGTCAATGAGAACCAGCTCTGCGTCAGAGGCGTTTTCCAGATACCTGTATGCAGTCTCGTACAATCTCGCCTCGCGCCTGATATCAACCATGCTCTTGAAGTTGAACTGGGCACTGTAAGGCTTTGAAAGAGACTCTGGGTTCAGGAAGAAACGCTTCCCATTTGGCATCGCATATGCTAATGCGCCAATCACGGCGTACTGCATCGATGCCAGTGGAATGATCTGGCTTCCAGCGTCAACTCCTATGACATTGACGAATTTCTCGCGCTTTGTGAGTGGAGTGATAAGCATCTCGTTTCTGATTCTTGAAGCGAGTTCTTTGACCTTTGGAGTCTGGATAAACACATTTTCCGTGATCTCGTCAAGGATCATTTTTCGCAGGGATAGCCCCAGGTTAAGGGGTGTCTCAACTGTTTCCCGCGCAATTATTTTCTCCTTGACCGCTAGCAATTATTTCACGTTTCCTATAAAACCGTTCTAAGACAACACATCCTTTCTAGGGTATATAAACGATACGTAGGTTCTGAGCGTAATTTGGGGTAATGTGTGTTTTCTTTATATATCTAGAAATTATTGCGCTCGCTCAATATGTATAAAAACGGGTTTTCCGACTTCACCCCAAAAATAAAGTTAATAACCAAATGACACAGATATGTCAATGTTAATAATGTCACCTAAAAAGAGCCTAAAAGACGAGGTTTTTCGGGAATTCCTCCAGAATCCAAGCCTCGGACCAAGTGAAATGACCGAGAAGCTGGACGCAAAGTATAACTCAGTAAAAGCTGCTTTCGCGAAGCTTACAGAGGAAGGATTCTTAGAGCGCCCAAGTAGAGGAACATATAATCCCAACATCGCAGGTATCCTACTGGACCTAATGGCCCGAGTTGAGAAATTAGAGGAGCAGGCGAAGTAAAATGGTCAAGTGGGAGGAGGTCCTAGAAAATGTCTCACCCAAGACAAGCCAGTTCAAAGTACTAACATACCTCGCATTCAAGGGAGCTAACCAGCCAGCAGACATCTCAGCGGATACAGGCATCCCAGCAGGGACTGTAAGACCCGCATTAAGGACGCTACTTGACAAGGGATACGCTGTCCAGAGCGAAAATGGCAGCTACAAGAGCCTTGTACCGTTCACCGACATAGTCTCACATTTATACTCGGTGAACAAAAAGTAGACGGGGATACTCCTTGGGAATAGATGAGCTAGAGGGATTGAGACGAGCCGAGAGCCAACGCGAAGTCCTATTATGCCTCATCGAGTCAGGGGAAGCCATGTCATCCAAGGACATATCTGAAAAACTTGGTATCACAGTGAATGCCGTCAACATAGCTCTTTTCCAGCTTAACAAGAAAAACCTCGTCGACCGCGTAGCTAGGGGAATCTACAGGTACAAAATGGGACCGATTCTCTTAACTCTACTAACTGAGTATTTTAGTCGTTAGCCCATGAAACTATCCGACCTGGACCCAAAGACCTCAGCGTTCAAGGTCCTACTGCACCTCACATTCAAGGACAGGGCTATGAAGCCGCTTGAGATAACAAAGAGCCTCGGAGAAAAAGGTTCAACAGTCAGGGCTAGACTTGCTGAGTTGCGGAAAAATGGTCTTGTGGAGAACACCCCAGACGGGTATGTCTCCTGTATTACAACATACGATATTCTGATGAAATTGACGCAGGGCTAGAGCAGCTTTATGAGCTTGCCCACCTTGCCGATGTTGAGCTGGCGCATACCCCGATAGACCTTGAAGTAACCATTCTCAATTCGGACTCGGTCCCCAACCTGACCCTGTTTAATCTGCTCGTTCCACATCATGAGCACGATGTCACCTGAATCATCCTTAAAGGTGGCTTCTGTGACGATGAGGGTCTTCCACATCTGCCTGCTCCTCACTTCCCTAGCGATAGCCTTCTCGATGATCTCCCCCTCCACTATGATGCGTTTGAGATCCTCGTTAAGCTCGGATATAGTTGGCAACTGGACTGCCTCGATCTCCTTCCGGTACCAATCTGTGATAGCGGGGTCTGTCTTAATTGTACCAATCCTCTGGAATCCGTTGGACTCTAGGAACCCTTTCGCCTTCTCGTTCCATTCTACGTTCCCAACAGTCCAAGCCTTGGCAGGACTTAGCTCCATGACCATGTTGAAGGCATCCGTTGCAATACCCTTGTCCTGATAATCAGGGTCAACGAATATTCGCACTAGTTCCTTGTGATCGAAACCGTTCTCACTGATAACGATACCACCGACAACCACTTCCTGGAACAGAATGCAGTAGGTTTCAAGCTTTGAAATGTAATACAATTGATCTTTGGCTGACTTGTAGCCCCTTGGACCCCACACCTTTTGTTCGTGCTGCTCCGATGCATGCTCATATGCCCTCTGGGATACGAGGGCTAGAATACCCGCGTCATCCTCGGTTGCGCGCACTAATTGAATATCATTGGTTGCCATACTAGTCCTAACCGTAAAGGAGGTTTGGACTATTATACCTATCACACTTTTGGCGGCTAAAGCTTATAGGATATTATCCAGACATGTAACAATGATATAGATTGTCAATCAAAAAGCCGGGGTCGATAAGGGAAAGAACTGACGCGATACTCAGACTGAAGAGAGCACCAAGTCAGGAGATGATCTTCTACTACCTTCTTGAAACAGGCAAAACCATCACTGTGAAGGAGGTTGCCTCGGAGCTGGATCTAACAGCAAAGTCAGCGGAAAGGGCAGTCGCGAAACTTGTAGAAAAAGGATTACTCCAGAGGTCAACCTTCAGGGAAGGCACATACGTCTGCGACTCAAAAGCAATCGTCGTCTCATTACTTAGGACAGTTATTGAGCTGTACGAGGACCTGGAGTCTAGGCGCTAGAGTTTTTCTTTATCTTCTCAACAACTTCTTCGTCAACCCAAGCCATACCCTTTGAGGTTAACCTGTACTCGCTTCCCTTGCTACTGGGTTTGAAGATGTGTCCACGTTTCCTCATCTCGTTGAGCCGGGCAGCCACGATGATTTCTTTCCCACTAGCCTGAAGACGCTCCCTGAGCTTCTTACTGGTCGCTTCTTGGTTTTTCATGGCATATAATACCAACCCAATGGACTCGTAGTGGTTTAGGTTATCACGTGTCACGATAACTGGCCCATTTGGCGTAATGTGAACGATATTATGGAGTTTGTCCTCGGTTTCCTTCAACTCAAGTAGATCCAACCTGTCCTTGACTTGGTCGAGGAACCCTTCAGTAAGCATGTCCAGTGAGTCGAGTATCTCTTTCTGGGTGTCACCTGAGACAGTTATTGAGCCGTATTTTGTGTCGATTGAAATGTTCAGCTTTCCCACTATGATTCCTTCTTCTCGTTGATGACGTAAAGATAGCCCCTCTTCTTGTCCTTCCAGCGCCTCAGACGCCCCTTCTTGATGAGCCAGCTAAGGACACCGCTGATGGTGCTCTTGGGGAAGAATATGGCGTTTGCCTCCATGGCTTCACGGAGCTCTCCTATGGTTCTGGGCGTCTTCCCCCACTCTAGTTCAAGCAGTGTAACAATAGCCTCACTGCATTGAGTGGTATGGGTTATCTTTGGGTACTCGACGTCACCGTTTTTCTTCTGCTTGACCTTGCCAGTCGAAGCCTTCTCTTTGAACGCCAGTGACACTTTGTCAACAATAGCATCCAAATCAGCCAGAGTGGCCATGACCTCCTCCTTCGTCCCCCCTATCTCAACTTCGTTGTCGCCGATGCGGATTTTTAAATGAAAGGGGCTGCCCGGCATGGTGTAACTCACTACAAGTATTTTCTAATAAAGCGTAAGACTGAATATAATACTTATGAGGATTAGGGGCTCACTCGATGAGAGCCCTGATTGCGGCGTTTAGCAGTTTGTTAACCTGCTGAGGCGAGGCTTTTCCCCTCACCTTACCCATGATTATACCCATCAAGGGTCCCATGGCTTTCATGCCGCGCTCCTTCACCATAGCCTCTTTCTCAGCAACGGTTGACTCGACGAGTTTCTTTACCTCGTCATCATCCATCATCTCCAACCCCAGCTTCTTCACAGCCTGAGCCACACCTTGGGATGGGTTCTTTGCCAAGTAGACCAGCATGTCAACGACTGACTCCTTGACGACTGTCCCCTCCTTGACTAGGTTGAAGGTGTCTTTAATCGCGTCTTGAGTTAGGTTGTCAACTGGGACTCCGTCCCTCCTGACCTTGGTCAAGTCCTCGGTTAACGTAACCGCAAGGAGAGTTGAAGGTAATCCAGCCACCGAGAGCTCCTCGAATATCTCAAGGTAGTTAGAGTCAAGAATCTGGGTCGCCAGTTTCTCGTTCAACTCGTATTGTTTCCTGAATTTCTCCAGTTTAACCTCGGGCATATCAGGGAGAGCTTCCATCAACTCGCTGATTTTCTCCTGTGTGATCTTTGAAGGCTTCACGTCTGTCTCTGGGTACATCCTCGCTGCACCTGGTCGTGGACGGGTGAACCTTGTTGTTCCATCTGGGTTCGCTGAACGAGTCTCTGCTGGTACTCCACGCAGGGCAATAACTGCCCTGTCAACAACAGCGGTCATGGCTGCGATGCATTTGGATTCATCATCAGCGACGATGACAACGGCGTCACCTTCCTCGGCTCCCATGTGTTCTCTAAGGTTGTCCACTTCTTCTTGGGTGATCTTGTATCCGGGTAGCTCGTCTGTGTGGAAGATTCCTTTGACGCCGCCCATGAACTTAGCGTGGTCGCTCATCTCGGTGCCCAGCCTCCTGTTTGGGCAGAGCTCCTTACCGGTTAGACCGTTGAACCCTTTGAGTTTCACGGCGTAGACCTTGCCGCCCCTGTTCAATGGGTTCAATAGTATCTTGGATTCGGTTTTCTCGAATAGTTTTGAGACGTCGTGCAAGTCTTTTGGCAGGTCCTCGGGTTTTACTCCACGTGAACCTAACTCTGCTTGGATCTCCATGAGGGTTGACTGCCTCAGCGCCTCGAATTCTACCAGGGTTGGGATCATGCCGAGGTCTTGCGCCCCCTTGATCTCAATGATTGCACCGTTCATTATGCTGACGTTCACGTCCTGCCTAATGGTGCCCAAGCCACGCCTGACGTTTCCAGTTGCCCTAAGGATGCCGCCGATTCTCTTGGCTACAGCGTAGACCTCTTCAGGGTTATGCATCTCAGGACCTGTAGTGACCTCGATGAGTGGGATCCCCAGCCTGTCAAGCCTGTATGTGATGGTATCACCGTCCTCGGAAATCTTTCTCGCGGCGTCCTCCTCGATGGCGACTTGCTCGATGCTGTAAGTCTTACCGTCCAACTCGATTTCGCCGCCTAGACTGACTACGCTGGTTCTTTGGAAACCGCCCGTGTTGCTGCCATCGACCACGGTCTTACGCATGACTTGGACCTCGTCAACTGGTGTTCCCTTTGTCATCAGTGCGAAGGTTAACCCGATGTCCAGTGATTCCGTGTCCATTGGGCCCGGAGGTTCCTCGTCCATCTCGACTAGGCAGGAGGTCTTGTGGTCTGCCTCGTAGATGATTGTCTTTCCCTTGAGGAACTCGAATAATGCTGCGGGGTCTATCTCCCCTAGCTCGCTCTGGGCAGGCCGTAGCTTGCGTGTGAAAGTGAATTCATAGTCGTCTTTGTTCAGCTCTGGTGGACACTGGCAGAACAGTTTGTGCTGTGTCGCCAGCTCTTGGTGTATCTCTATCCCAACGGTCAAGCCCAGTTTCTTGTAATTCATTAGCCCATCCTCCCTAGGTATGGTGTCCTTGTGTTAAACTCGCCAACGAGGTTCTCTAACATGAGTTTCTTGACCTCATCAACGTCATCGGTCTGTCCTAGACTCCACATGAGCTTGACGTACGCGGTCTCGCCGTGCATGTCCTCCATTGGTACCGCGCCCCTGTCGATTAGCTCCCTGCCGTGGCTGTACACGTTGAGGTTTACCCTACCCCATGTGCATTGGCTGACGATGCCGATGAAAACGCCGTCTTTTCTAGCTCTATCAACAACTGACCATAGGTCCCTATGTACCTGACCTAGCCCTGTTGCCTCGATGATAAGCCCCCTGTAATCGTTATCTAGGAAGTAGTCCAGTACCGCCGGGTTATAGTCTGGGTGGAATTTTACCAAGGCGCATTTGTCGCTGAACTTGTTGAGCAGTTTTGGCTCAGAGTCCTGCCTTGCCCTGACATTGTCGTTGAGCATCTTCACTTTTCCATTGGTGTATCGTGCCAAGGGGAAGTCGTTTACTGGTTGGAACGCGTACCTTGTGCTGGTGTGGCATTTCCTGACTTTTGTGCCCCGGAGGTAACTGATTGATTCGTCGCTGGTGTTCTCGTGTAACCCGATGCATACCTCCGCGAAGGGAGCGTATGCTGCTGTGTGGACACCACCCATGAGGTTTGTGGCGTTGTCACTGCTTGGTCTGTCGCTGCTCCTTTGGCTTCCGACGAAGATAACGGGGCATGGCAGATTCTGTAACGCGAAACTCAGGGCTGCACTGCTGTAGCTCATGGTGTCCGTCCCATGTGTGAATATGATCCCGTCTGCCCCTGCCTTGATCTTGTCATAGGCTCTCTTGGCCATGCCAGCCCAGTGTTCCATCCCAATGTCCTCGCTGAAAACGCTGTAGAGGATATCAGCGTCCACGTCAGCTACCTCGACCAGCTCAGGTACAACAGCTAGTAGGTCTCTGCTGGACATTGCGGATATTACGCCACCCGTGACGTAGTCAACCCTTGACGCGATTGTTCCACCTGTGCTGATGATGCTGACCTTGGGTAAACCCTTCTCTGCCTGTGGCAGAGGAGGCTGTTTGAAATCAGGTTTAGGAGAAGAGCCTGTTTTATTGATGGTCATGGAATCGTTAAAGCCCAGTCCAACGTTGTAACCTGATTTCATCTTGATAATAATATGATGCTCGTCGTATGTCTCGACTCTAGGCATCAAGCTTCCCTTGTACTGCTGGTTATTGACGTTGACCTCCAGTAAGTCTCCTATCTCAACCCCGGATGATTCGAGGGCTTTCCTGAGTGAACCGCGGTAACCGGTAAGCTTGTCCTCTGCCAATTTAATCAGAGAAGAAAGCATCATTTCGGTTATTAAAATATGGTTAATAATGAAATAGATCAGGCTGATTGGATTATTCGGGATACAGCGAGATTGGTCAGAAAGTAAGTCTGCTCCGAATCAAAATAGTTCTCCACGGTTTCATCGTAGAATAGTCGTACATCTGCGGGGAACTCGTCGTCACCTAATGTTAGAACTATTGTTAGTGGGATATAGGGTAACAAATCTAAGCAAACAGCAATGTCACCGTAAGGAAACTCGATTCTGGAGCCTCCCAGTTTCGTCGTAACCCGCTTTAATTCGGATATGACGGTGAAATGCTGTGCAATCTTGGATCTTTCGCCCAAGGTATCGCGTTGTGTAAACTGGGCTCCCCTGAACTGTTTGCTTGAGATGAGTTTGCCTGTCGGTTTTTTCTCAGTGGAGTCCGAGTAGGCGGATAATGCATAGAATATGGTGTTTGCAGTAAGTCTATCTTTTCGCAGGTTCTCATCAACGGTTTTCTGGGTGATTTGATCAATTATCGTGCCATTGGTTAAGTCCACCTCGAACCTGAGGAGTTCTAGTCTGTCTCCATGAGGGAATCCAAGTCGTCCGGGTATGGACTTTAGGTCATCCTTGCAGTTTTCCCAGGTCCATATTTCAGGTGGATAAGGGGACATCAGTAAATTTAGGGTATGAAAGTTATATGAAATATCGGGCTACAGGACCTTGGAGACATACACTCCTTCCTTGGAGTACCCGAACTTGGAGTAGTACTGTTTTGTACCTAGGGCGCTCATGACAACCATCTTGTCCATATCGTACTTCTCACTGGCGGTCTTCTCGGCTTCCTCCATGAGTTGCTCTCCCCAGCCTCGGTGCTGCCAGTCATTGCTCTCCTCGCCCACAGGGGTCATTCTGCCATAGACATGAAGTTCACGAATTAATCCTGTTGTTGATGTTATCTCTGGTCGATGTGGTGCTTTACCTGGTATCCTGAGCCTTATGAACCCGATGAGTGTCTCGTTTTTATCCTCGGCGCTGATGAAATCCTCGATGCCGCCTGAGGCTTTGTAGCTCCTGTGGACCAGTTTGAGGCTGTCAAGGTCTATCTCGACGCCGTCCCTTGCCCTGTGCCCCACTTCCCTGCACCTGATGCAGTTGCAGTGCTTGCCGTGTTCCTTGAGGTTCTGCTTGACCATGTCCCTAATGTGGCTCTTTGTTATCCCTGCGCTTATCTGGTGTATCGGGATATCCCTCTGGATTCTCATCACCCTGACCCACGGGGGTATCATCTCCTTTACCTTGGAGATTAACTCTACTCCGTCCTCGTTCGTGAATGGAGTGTAATCCCCTGCCTTCCACCAGTCGTAGAGTCTGGTTCCCTCGCAGACCAGTGTCGGGTATATCTTGAGCATGTCGGGCATGAAATCAGGGTTGGTGAACACCTGTCTAAACCCTTCCAGGTCTCGGTCCATGTCACTTCCAGGTAAACCGGGCATCATGTGGTAGCAGAATTTGAGCCCGGCATCCTTCATGACACGGGAGCCGTCTATTACATGTTGAATCGTGTGACCCCTGTCAACCAGCTCGTAGATATCGTCATAGATGTTCTGGACCCCTATCTCGACCCGGGTGCAGCCGAGGTCAAGCATGCTATCAATATGAGTCGGTTCAAGGTGGTCGGGTCTTGTTTCGAATGTGATGCCAACGTTACGGGTCTTGCTGTGCTCCGTGTTGAGCTTAGCCTCCTCAAGTGTCGTTGATGGTTGGAGGGTGATCGCGTCTAGGCATCCCTTGATGAAATCCCTCTGGTATTCTGGTTCAGATGCTGGGAATGTCCCGCCCATGACGATGAGGTCGATCTTGTCAACGGTGTGCCCTATTGCTTCAAGCTGCTCGACCCTGCTACGCACCTGCTCGTAGGGTTTGAAATTGTTTTGAGCCCCTCGCATTGCAGCAGGCTCATGCCCGGTATAGCTTTGGGGGGACTCATCATCTGGTCCTCCGGGGCAAAATGCACATCTACCATGAGGACACTCCAAGGGTTTCGTCATGACGGCTACAACGTTGACTCCGCTGAGAGCCCTCGTCGCCTTCCTTCGAAGAACGGGAATTAATTTGACTCGCTCCTTGGGGGTAAGTAGCTTGATTAGCTCGGAGTTGGATGGGATACGACCTAGGTTATGTTTTCGTGTGACAGCGAACTTTGCTTTCTCAAGGCTCTTGCGTGTAGGAGCGTCCTGTTCCATTAGAATATGGATTATCTCTCGGAGTTTGGTCTGCAAAGCAGTTCAAAGTAGAATTGTGGTACGTAAAAAAGGTTAGTTCCAACGCCTTTGACAGCCGTAACTGTCACGGGTTACTCGTCGATGATCCAGACACCTGGTTCGATGAAATTTGGACCAAGTTTAGCCCTGTTTTCCTCGATCACCGCGTTGGGGACACTGGACACCATATCCAGGGCAGGCTCTTCATCAACCCCAAGCAGGCTTAACAGTGAAGCAAGCCCATGGGGGTCACGTAACCCGTACACGTCCTGAGCCCCGCTTGACGCTATGACGGGTAAATCATGTTTCAGGGCGATTCCTAGGCTTTTCTTGATAATACCAATGCGTTTGATGAGTTGGACACGGTCGTCAACAAACATGTCTTGAATACAGACCTCATAACCGGCTCCAGAGTCCCGCATTAACCCAGCCTGCCTCCTGTCCAGATACTGCATGCGTTTTCCACCTGAGATCGGGAACCGGCAAAAGTCAACCCTGTGGTCTCTTGCTGCCTGACGCGACACTGATCGGGTGTTACATTGGACGATGATTATCTCAGCCTTGTACCTGAGTTTTCTGAGTTGTTTTCCCAGTTCGTTTTGGTTCCTAGGTCGTAAATCAACCCGGTTCACAAGGTCTAAACTGTCTGACTTTTTGTTGCCCTCAACGCCGATCCTGCTGTATCCCAGCTGTTTCGCTGTCTCGATAATTGATTCAAGTGAACCTTCTTTGGGGTTAACACCTAGGTCGATGAACTCACGCATCTTCTGTCAGCTCTTGGATATGGTCGTACATTAGTTTGACGGGATCTGCCTTATGGGGGACAAGCATCCTTGCCTTAAGCCTAATTGGATCCTGTTTCTCGATCTTAACTACCCCTGTGAATGCCTTCTGTTTATCGAGTCTGAGGTAGAAGTTCTTGTTCTCGTCTATCCTCGAATCCAAGCTCTCTGTGAGTTCGAGAAGGTCTATGCTTGACATTTCCTTGATTGCCTTGTTTACGACCTCGGTCGCGGGGCGCCTATTCTTCAGGACCCATTTGAGCATCAATAACTGGTCACCAAAGACTCCTGTGAGTTTGACTTCCTCGTATGGAGGGACATCAATGTCCTCTGGAAATAGATTTGAAACTGCATTTTCTACCTTGACACGGTCCTCGGTTGAGTGGACGAATGTGGTTATTTCTAGGTGTTGAACTGGTCTTTGTTTCGCCATTTTACCGCCTCACTGGTATGCTTGATGGTCCGCCGGGGAATATATTGACCTCTGGGTCAGCTCCACTCTGTTTCAGAGCGGATTCCAAAGCCTCGTCGATGTTTTTCGCGTAGTCGAGGTGCATAGCCTTCATGGAGTCCGCGTCTACTCCCTCGGTCACACATATGACTGTGTTCCTCTGCAGGATGCGCGCAAGTATCTGCGCCTGCCACTGGTCTATCGTGAATGATCCTGGTGTTCGTATTTTTTCAAGGATTTCGTCGGGCCCGTTGCTCTCCTCCACCAGTTTCCTGAAGTGGGGGTGACCTATGCCATCCCTGCACTCGCATGCGACTATTATGGTTCCGCCCTCTCGGGTCGCTGCTTCTCCAATTGTCATTGCCTTGACAGCCTGGTACAGGTCCCTGTCAAGTGGGTAGCCCCCATTAGTGACTACAGCGATGTCCGAGGCGTTGCACTTTATCTTGACATTTGAGTCCAGGAACTCGGTTCCCTTGATGTGAGCTTCCTCAAAATCCCCTGCGAATACACCGGATACCTGTTTCTGGTTGTTGAGTGTTACGTTGATGCTGAAACCGTAGTCCACCAGGTTTGCGCCGTCAACTATGTCCATGTAGATGGGGTTCCCTTGCAGTACCCCGGCCCTTGCGTTGGGGTGGTCAATCATCTCTGCGCCATGGTTGCAGAGTATTGTGTCCGCGCCGCTGACTCCGGGTAATATGTTCTTTCCCCCGCCAGTGTACCCTGCAAAGAAATGGGGTTCAATATACCCGTCTCCGATGAGCAGGTCGGACTCGGTGACCAGCTTATTCACGTAGAGTGGTGTGCCGAGGCTTGTGTCACAGATGTAATCAAGGCTTGATTTGTCCTCTGCGAAGTGATTGTAAACTGGGACAGTGGAGAGTATGTGGTTCCCCAGCATCTCCTGCAACTCTTCAATAGTGCAAGGACGATGGAGACCAGTCGCGACCAGAACTTTCACGTTTTCCTCGGGTACCCCAGCCTCTTCTAGTTCGGCTAATGCAGCTAGTACGATGAGGTTGCTTGGCGTTGGCCTTGTTGAATCGGATATAACGATGAGTGGGTTCTTTACGCCTGCTGCCCTTTCTGCCAGCCGTTCACCTGCTACCGGGTTCTTGACCGCTTCAAGTATTGCATTGTATGGGTCCTCTGCTCCATGTGCCTGTTTTGGTTCAAGTATATTGGCGGTTATCCCTTCTGGGATTTTGAGCTTTCGAGTTGTTTCCCCATATGGTAGCTGTGCGACGGTCACACCCTTACGGTTTCTCTGCTCTTATTTAGGGGACTTGGTTTTTGAGTAATGTTTTTGTATCCTGTATGTTCAATCTCTGTGGTTGCGGTCGTAGCTCAGTGGATAGAGCACGGGTCTTCGGAACCTGTGGTCGGGGGTTCGAATCCTCCCGACCGCGCCATTATTTGGTAACAGTGGGCGGTAACTTTGCGCTTTTTTGTTGTCATATTTTTTATGTCTACTGGTCCGCTAGTTTCATATGATTGAGTCAATCGGGACGCGACCCACCTGGGCGGAGGTGGACCTTGAAAGCCTCGCCCACAACACGAGGGAGACTAGGAGGATCACGCCAAGATCGGCTATGGTCATGGCTGCGGTGAAGGCGGACGCCTATGGGCACGGAGTTGAAGCCTGTGCGAGGACGTTCATTGAGAACGGTGTAGACCGTTTCGCGGTCTCATCGGCAGACGAGGCGTTTCAGCTCAGGGAATTGGGTTTTGATACGCCGATTCTTGTCCTTGGTTTCACACCGGCGTACCAGTATGAGAGAGCTATCAGGGAAGGGGTTACAGTGACTCTGTTCCATGATAATCAGGTAAAGGAGCTATCCATGGTTACTCGGAGCGTTGGTGTAAACGCCGTTTTTCACGCAAAAATTGACACGGGGATGGCTAGATTGGGCTATATGTCAGTTGATGAATCAGTTGAGTCCATTGTAGATGCGGCTCAGACAGAGGGACTGCGCTTGGAGGGAGTTTTCAGCCACTTTGCGGTCTCGGATGAGAAGGACAAATCGTACACGAGAAAACAGTACGAGCAGTACGCGGGGATAGTCGAGAAAATTGAGAGGCATATCGATATTCCGATTAAACACGTGAACAACAGCGCGGCTATCATCGATCTACCCGAGTACAGTCTTGACATGGTTCGTGCCGGCATAATGCTCTACGGTTACTACCCATCCAGTGATGTGGATAAAACAAGAGTCGAGTTGAAGCAGGTAATGACGTTGAAGACAAAGATTGGATACGTCAAGAACGTTTCAAAGGGGGCTGGCATCGGTTACGGTTTGACCTATTACACGGATAAGGAGAGCAGGATAGCCACGATTCCAGTGGGGTACGCCGATGGGTACAGCAGACTCCTGACGAACAAGGGGTATGTGGGTGTAAGAGGGAAGAAAGCAAGTATTGTAGGCAGGGTTTGCATGGACCAATGCATGGTTGATGTATCAAGTGTCCCAGATGTGGAAATCGGGGACGAGGTTACATTGATGGGGCTACCCGGAGGAGTCGCGCCTGACGGTGAGAAGATGGCTGAGATGCTAGGTACTATCGCCAACGACGTGATCTGTATGCCATCAAGAAGGATACCAAGAGTGTATGTGAGAGACGGTAAAATCGTCTCGGTGAAAAATTATCTAGCGTGACCTACGTTTGCGAGCCTTGCGCCTCTTCCTCTTATCGTAGGGCTTCTTTGGTCGTTCGCCGAGGAAGACGGGTTTACCCGCTGCCTTGCCCATGGGGTAGCCCTGAATGAGCTTTATTGACGCGTATGGCGTGCTAATGGGTCCGAATATGTCGAATATCCTGCCCATTGGGTTGCCGTCTTTGTCCGCGATGTCTTGGCCAAGAATGGTCTCGGCTTCCAGTGATATTACGAGGTTACCGTTTCCTTTGCTGATGTGCATTCCTTTGCCGATTTGTATCTGTGACATTTTATCCTCTCAGTGATCCTGCTATCTTGTTTATTATCTCGGTCTTGGAGCCTTTCTTGTCAACTAGAATGACTCCTGTGTGTTTCCACGGCTGTTTGCTGTATGCTTTTCCTAGTTGGAGAATCGGGTTTAAGCCTAGTTTCTGTGCTACGGTCTCGATGTCCTCTGCTTTGGGGTCGCGTGTTGCCTTGTCTCTTGGTACACGTCTTCCCTCTCCTCGGGAGTACCTGACATCAAAATACGCTGGCCAGATTCGTAGTTTACCTTTTCCTCTCATGTTGACCACTAGAAATAGTTGCCGTTGATACGGCTAAAATGTTTACTCCTTGATGACAACTGCGCTGAGGGAGCCTTCCTGACCTGGACGGGACACGATCTTTGCGTTTCCCTTCTCAGTCCTGATAATGGTTCCCTTCGTGATAACACGGCGCCTGTTATAGTCAGCGTTAGCTGGGTTGCTTATAACGTCGAGGATCTCTAGACGCTCTGTCTTACCGGTCTCTGGATCGGATACGTTGACATGGTCTGCTTTAACCAGCTTGACTTTCTGAGTGCTTGTGATTCCGTCAACGGTCTTCCTCTTGGCCTCGCCCATGAGCGTCTCTACTGGCTGTGAGCCCTTCTCGTAGATGCGCTTGGTCCTGTATGCCCTCTTCTTGCCGCCGGTCTTCTTCCTTTTTGTTAGCGTATCATGCCATGCCAAAGCGTTATTCCTCTATTCTAGCCATTAGACAAAGAGGGCATATAAAAACGCTTTCCCAGACCTCGGAAACAACTGGTTTCCGGTTATTTGGGGAAAAAAATCTGAATAGTAGGTTACTTACTATAACGCTGGAAAAAAAATTGTGTCAACCACATGTATTAAACGTTTTTTCCTCGGTCACCGACAAAAATATCGTCCAAACGTTAGGACGAAATCGCCTTACCAACACGCTTTTTGTCACATAAAACCCGTTGGTCAGTGACGTTTTTGTACCTAATTCATTTTGAAATAGGCTGTTCTGGGGCTCTTTTTCCGTTTGAAGTGCTGGAAAGGGCATGGACACTAGTACCCCCCCCCTCCCCTAGCAAAATGATTGAAGGAGAAACTCACAGATCTTCTGATATTCTTCACCACAACAAGTCGATGATGTTCAAGCCTCTGTACACATAATCAACGGTACCGTCACGGGTATCCCAGCTACGAACACGGAACAGATGAAATAAAGTTCCCATTTACGGTTCCATAATCCCTATACTCGGTTTTATCGACGACCTACAGTGACGGTTGGTTAATGCACATGATGTCTACTGTAAAGGAAATCATGACTCCGAGAGTAGTCACCATTGCCCCAGATCAAACCATAGAGACAGCGGCACGCCTCATGACAAGGCACAGCATCAGCAGTCTAGTGGTTTGTGAGGATGAAGCAATTATTGGCATAATCACCGAGAGGGACATTACATCCAGGATAGTCGCAGTGGGTCAGAACCCGAGAGAGATCACTGTATCCGAGATAATGAGCCCTGATATCGTCACATGTGCGCCATCCACGACCCTAGCTGAGGCATGCGAGACTATGCAGCAGAACAGGATCAAGAAACTGGCTGTTTTTGACGACTCACAGCTCAAGGGAATCATAAGCCTCACGGATATCGCCCAGAGGCACCCGGAGTTAATGGAGAAACTCAACAATATGAGGGAGAAACGGAACGGAAACGGTGTCGATGACATTATCAACCTCATTCAATGTGACGAAGGACACCACTTAGAGTTCAAGGCTAGCCTACGGGTGGATAGACAAAGCGGCAACGCCAACCCGGCACTGGAGCTTGTGGTGATGAAAACCATCTGCGCTTTCATGAACGCGGAGGGGGGAACCCTCCTCATTGGACTAACGGATGATAACAAGGTTATTGGAATCGATGACGATTATCCTCTGATCAAGGGGCATGACCGTGACGGGTACCAGAACTTTATCATATCAAAGCTATCCAACTGCGTGGGCAACTATTTCCTCCAGTACGTCAGCGTCTCGTTTCATAACCTGCTGGGCAAGGACCTGTGCCAGGTGGATGTGAGACCCTCGGACAAACCTGCTTACCTGAGCAACAAGGGGAAACAGGAGTTCGTGGTCAGGACAGGGAACAACAGCCGACCGTTCAAGATAAGCGAGGCAGCCCAGTACATCACAAAACGCTGGGGTTAACCCACGTTAGAAGGGAACAGTTATTTCATCCCATATGTTTAGGGAGTCCCATGACCGAAGTCGTCAAGCTAAGCCATGGGGCTGGGGGCTCCACTGAGGACACCCTCATACACGAATTATTTCTCAAATTATTCGAGAAGAGACAGGCAAGGGACGGCATCGCGTTAGACGCATTAGATGACGGCGCATCCATACGCATCGGCGAACACGAGGTCATACTCACCATGGACGGTCACACCGTTGACCCCATATTCTTCCCCGGCGGAGACCTGGGAAAACTAGCCATTTGTGGAGCGGTAAACGACACCGCCGTGATGGGAGCTGAGCCCGTAGCCATACTGGACAGCATCATAGTCGAGGAAGGTTTCCCCATGGATGACCTCAAAAAGATAGTAAGCTCAATGAATGAGGCGGCCAAGGAGGCAGGAGTCGCCATAATCGCAGGGGACTTTAAGGTAATGCCAAAAGGAAGCCTCGACGGGATGGTAATCAGCACCACAGGCGTGGGTATCCTGAAAGGAAAAAGGGTGCTGGATAGCCAGGCCAAGCCCGGTGACAAGGTCATTGTATCCGGGACTGTGGGAGACCACGGAATCAGTTTGATGTCCAAACGTAAGGGACTCAGCTTTGAAACCGAGCTAGTCTCAGACTGCGCACCAATTCATGACACGGTGAAGGCAGCGATGGACGCTGGTGTGGTCAGATGTATGAAGGACTGCACAAGGGGCGGACTCGCTATGGCTCTGAACGAGGTTGCCAGCAAATCAGATGTCAGTATCTGGCTTGAATCAGGAAAAGTACCGGTACTGCCAAGCGTAAGGGCTGCCTCTGACATGCTGGGACTGGACCCACTGGAGGTAACCTGTGAAGGAGCAGCCATCATGGTTGTCGAGCCCGAGAAAGCAGAAGCAATCCTCAACGCAGTGAAAGCAACAAAGTACGGCAAAGACGCTGAGATTATCGGAGAAGTAAGAGAGGATAGAAAGGGAATGGTATTACTGAGAACCGTTGTCGGAGGAACTCGGATACTGAGAAAGCCTATGGGCGAGCCGATCCCCAGGGTCTGCTGAGCTATCCTCATCTATATTATCAAGGTCGTCAAGACCTTCAATTTTTCCACCGAACAGATTCTCGATGTCCCCGTTCTCTAGCTTGGTTATCTTAATGTCTCTGAATACCTGTTTTAGCTGTATTTTACTCCTCTCCGGATGATGACTGAAACCGAAATAGTCCCCGTAGAACGAGGTTGTCGTGATCATATAGCTCCGGTCCTCGGTTCGCTCCCGGTTGATCAACCCCATTGACTCCATCTGCTTCAGGTGACTATAGATGTGGCTGCCACGAGCCTGGATTACTAGCTTCTGAAGCACTGGTTGATGGAACGCGATATAACTCAGGGTCTTGAGTGGCCCGGCTTTTAGCAGCGGCTTCTTGTTGAACCGTTGCACCATCGCCTCGTAGCTGGGCTTCAACTGCATTACGATCCTGCCATCCTCCATGATGACGACCTCCAATGCGCAGTCCCTGATCCTGTACTTGTGACTGATTAAATGAACCACCTTCGATGCTACTCGGTCTGATTTGGTTCCAAGAACTGGCAAGGTCTCCTCTATTGATAGGGGCCTTCCAGCCGAGTAAAGGGCGGCTTCTAGGGCGTGGATACGCCGCGCCATGAGTGGAGTTAGCTCAGTCAAGGTGCTCGCTCTCCTCCTTCAACGTGATATAGATTTCGATTTCTTCCTCGCTCTGCTCCAACCCAATCATCATTCTCTGGGCCAGGAACAAAAGCATCATGAATATGCGCACAGTCTCAAGGAAATCAACCCCAGAGACCAGCTCGGTTAGCCTTACCTCACCCTTGCTCTCAAACCTCCACTGGATCTCCTCGAATAGGTTTTCTGCACGGCTCTCTATCTCCAGCAGGTACTGTTCTGCGTCCATAAAGTCCGGGATGGGCAGTGGTAGTATGGGTAATGTGGGCCTCTGGGTCATGGTGCGGTCCATCAACGCCCGTTCAAGTGCCTCGATGAGGTCATTGACCGTGGTGGTGGTGTGCTCGAACCTGAATGGCAGTGGCAGTGCCGGTGGAAGGTACACGTCGTCCTTGTCAACCGGTGGCTGTGGTAGCTCCTCCATCTTTAGGAGCAGATCAGCCTTCTTCAGGTAGATCAGTACGCTGCTCTGGATGGCGGTGCCTGCTAGCCTGAAGTCTATGCCAGCCTTATCCATCTCCTCAAGAAGTGTGGTCAATAGCAGGACCAAGTTTACGTTCCAGGGCGAGACCTTGTCCAGCTTGTTCTCCCTGAACAAGACATCCCAAGGCTGCCTCAGGTAGTATGGCTTCTGCTTTGACCTACTCATGCAGCAATCTTCTCCTTCATTGGTAACGCAAGGACTCTGCTCTTGCCGTGCTGTGCGAATACGCCATATATCCTGTCGGCGTTGTGGACCATAACGTCCTTGAGGCTGATCATCATGAACTGGCTGTCAGCCGCATTCTCCTTTAGGACATCTGCGAGTCTGCTTGTGTTGAGGTCGTCAAGGTGGGCGTCTATCTCGTCGAAGAGGTAGAACGGTGCCTTCAGGAACCTCTGGATTGCTAGTAGGTATGCGATGGCGGCTACGCTTCTCTCTCCGCCTGATGCACCTGTGGCGAGCCTCAGTGGCTTGCCAGCGAACTGGACGTAGAGGTCAACTCCACCTGTGAATGGCTCCTCTGGCTTCTGGAGCTCCAGGCGTCCATCGCCTCCACCCGTGAGTTTCGCGAAGATAGCGCTAAAGCTCTCACATATCTGGTTGTATGCTGCCATGAAGTGCTCAAGCTTCTCCTTCTCTATCTCATCGATAAAGCGGAGGATGCTCTGCTTCTCTGCCTCCATGCCGTTTATGCGGGTACTCCTTGCCTTGTACTCGCCCATAGTGATGGGGTAATGGTCAATAGCCACCTGGTTGATGGCGCCGAGACCACGCTTCTCCCTCTTGATACTCTGGAGACGCCTCTCCAGTTGTTCGGGTAACATATCACTGATTACCTGTTTGTCGCTGAACCCTAGCCTAGCCAGCTCATCCAGCTTCTGCTCCACTTGGAGCCTGATCCTTTCCTTTTCAAGGGTTAGTGAGCCGTTTTTGCGGTCTTGATCGTTAGCCTGTCTTCCCATCTGGTCAAGTCTGTTATTGAACTGGCGGATGGTTCTCTGGTGCTGCTCAAATACCTTGCTTGTTGCCTCGACCTCGTTGGTCACATCGCCAAGAAGCTTATCCAACTCCACTATATCGGTCTCGATCTCCTCAAGCTGGGTAACAATTGAGGTGTTCTCATCGTCCAGCTCGACATGCTCCTGCTTAGCGGACTCGATAGCCTCGCCTGCCTCAGATATCTGAAGGGTTAGAATCCTGTCAACGAAGCTTGTCTGGATGGTTCTGTCATTTGATAACGAGCTGATACGCTTGTCAAGGAGGTTAACCTCACGGTTCAATGTGTTTCTCTCTGACTCGATTGAGGATACATCGCTTTGTCTGACTTCCTTGAGTGCCCTGACCTCTTCCTTTGTTGCCTCAATCTGTGCAAGAGTCCTTGCCTTCCTTTCCTCAAGGATGATCCTCAGACGTTCATCGTTATCCTTATCGTTATTGATGTTCACGACGTTTTCAAGAAGTTCCTTCAGGTTCCGGTCCAGTCTCACGAGGCTCTCATCCGTGGACTTCATGTCCTCCTCGATCCTGCGCACACGCTCCTGGCTATCCTCCATGTAATTCGTGAACTTACGGAGATCAAAACCGCTGGTCCTAAGCTCGGTCATACGGCTTTTGAGCTTGCCCCTCAGGTCCTTGATGGTGACGGTTAATGTTGATATCGATTCCTCGCTGGGGATCAGCTTGGAGAAATCCGGTGGCCTGCGGTAGTATCCGCCGATGATGCCGCCGGTTAACTCGAAAACGTCCCCTGTCTTGGTTACTGCCCTGAACCCCATGGCGTTCACCTTCTCCGCGGTTTCGGGATCCTCAACCAGGTAAGTGTCGCCCCAAAGTAGGTTTACGGCCCCGGCGTACATCTCGTCGTACCTGATAATATCCGGGATATAACCAATGATGCCCTTGATGTTGAGTTCTGGTAACTTCTCTGGAGTCCTCAGCTGGTCCAAGGGTATGAAACGAGTCATGCCCACCTTGGTCTTCTTGAGTCTCTCTATGTGATCCTTGGCTGTGTCGTAGTCATCCACGACGAATGCGTTTATCCAGCCGTTGCTGCTGTTCTCAACACCCCTCTGGTTCTGGAGGTCTATCCTGATTAGGCTTCTCAGTGGTCCATGGTAGCCTTCCATGCCTCCGGCGTTCCCGATCTCCGTGATCCTTTCAAGGGCTTTGTCCTCTGTTACGATGCTTTTCCAGAGTTCACGTTTAGCCGCAAGCTCTGTGATGGTCGTCTCAGCGTCCTTTGCCAGAACATTGGCACCTTCAATGGTGTTCCGTATGGTCTTCTGACGTATGACTGACCCCTCAACGGTCTGGATCATTTCCTCCAGCTTCTTTGCCTCATCTTCCTTGAGCTGGGTGTATTCTACGAGGGATTCTTCAAGGCTGACCCTTCTCTCCTTGAACGAGATTTCCCTATCACTTAAACTTGATATTTTATCGTTTGACGACTCCACGCCAAAGGATCTCTTGTTGATATCAGTCTCGATACCAGTGAGCATCTCCTGCATGGGTATCATTGACTCTGTGAGATCCTCCAGCCTACGCTGGTTCAGTTCAACGGCATGCCTCGCTACCTTTACCTTCTCGTCCAATTCGACAAGCTCAGCCTGTTTTGCCTCAAGCTGTTCGGCTAGTCCAACCTCTTCACCTGAGATGGATTGGAGCCGCTCATTCCTCGACACTACCTCGCCCTTTGATTTCTCTATCTCTGCTTCCTTGTCGAGGAGTAACTTGTCCAAGTTGAGTTTCCTCTGCAGGATTTCACGCATCCTGGCTTGGAGTGATGCTTTTAGTGTGTTCTTTCCAACGAGCTCTGATTTCAGCAAGGGTAGCTCGGTGTTCCCCCTCTCGGTTGCCTCCCGGTTGAACTCGTCCATTCGTTGCTGGGCGATGCTCTTCTCCTCTGTGAGTTTCTGGCGTTCTTCCTCAAGGGTCTTTGACTCTCCCTGAAGTGTCTCAATCTGTTTGTCTTGTAGATTGAGTCTTTCATCAAGGGCGCTTATCTGACGGCTGAGCCGCTGGGCAGACAGGCTTCCCTCCTCCTCGTTCAGGAGGTTGAATAGTAGGGCCATGTTTCTCTGGCGTTCCAGTTCGTTTACTTGTTTCTTGATTTCCTCTATCCTAGCCGAGGCTACCTCGATTTTTCTCTCGGCCTCGTTTAGCTTAGACCTTGCATCATTTTTCTTAAGGTCATATTCCCTGATGCCGACGAGGTCTTCCAACGCATCCATCCTCTCATTTGGAGTTAGGTCACTGAGTCTTGTGGCGGTCCCTTGCAGTACGATGTTGTATCCTCCAGCTGCGATTCCAGCCATTTCAAGGAGGTCAACTAGTACGCGCCTGCTTGATTTTTTCCCGTTCAGAAGGTATGTGCTCTTTCCGTCTCGGTCCATTTTTCTACCGACGGATACCGTGCTGCGGTCAACAGCGAGACCCCTGTCGGAGTTGTCAAAGTAGAGGGTAACGTGGGCTACCTGAGCCCTTCCTGCCCTTTCCTCGCCTGCGCCGTCATAGATTAACCCGCTGAGGTCTGGGGCTCTCATCCTTTTACTTCCGAGCTCGCCTAAAACGAACTGGACTGCGTCGAGGATGTTGCTCTTGCCGCTTCCGTTTGGACCAGTAATAATGTTAAAACCTTGCTGGAAGCTCAGCTTGATGGCCTCTCCACCAAATGACTTGAAGTTGCGTATAACCATCCTACTTATGTATACCACTCAGCTTCTCCCCCAGTGCACCTTACCTTTTATGGTTAATTCTATCTGCTTCCGCGGTCCACATTAACATATTTAGTATAATGTTTAGAGGCCATCGTTCGATAATCCACATTCTACGACTGTATTACTAGGTATTACTGTGGGATTATGGTTATCCATGGCTACCGGAACCAGTTAGTCTCACCCTGTGAGATTAATACAACCCAAAATGGCGATAAAAGTCTTCCCAAACTACTTCCCGAAACGCCTCTGGCGCATCTGGTAGCCCCTGATAGCCCTCATGAGATCGATTTTCCTGAAACTGGGCCAGTAAACGTCCAACAGGAACAGCTCGCTATAAGCGGATTGCCATACAAGGAAGTTACTGAGCCGTGATTCACCCGACGTACGGATTATTATGTCAGGATCAGGATTCGGAAGATGTGAAGTATACAGGTGAGCCTCCAAGACACTCTCATCGATATCATCGGGCTGAATTTTTCCATTCTTAACCTTTGAGGCAATTAAACGCGTGGCATCAACGATCTCAGCCCTGCCACCGTATGCTATGGCTATGTTGAGGTAGAACCCTTCGTAATCCGCGGTGGCTTCCTCCACTTTGCGAATTAATTCTTGCAGGGTCTCTGGAAGGGTCTCAACCCTGCCCAGCGCGGATACGCGTACCTGTTTATTGTGGATACGGGGGGTGTTCAACAGCTTCTCCAAGTTGTCTTGGAACACCTTGAACAGTTCATCCAGCTCCTCTGGGCTCCGGTTAAAATTCTCAGTGCTAAAACTGTAAATGGTTACCGTCTCCACGCCCAACTCTATACACCAGTCGAGGAAGCTTTCAAGGGTCTTGGCTCCTTCCCAGTGGCCTTCCCAGCCCTCCATTAATCGCGCCTTTGCCCAACGCCTGTTGCCGTCGGTTATGACTCCAATATGTTTTGGGACATCCCCCTGCCTGATGGTCTCCTTGAGCCAACGGTGGTAAACAGAGTATACCCCAATAAACTCAAGAAACTCTCTAATCATGTATGTCCCTTCCGAGATAATGCTTTACTTGGATACTAAAAGGTAGTGAACTAGGTTCTGTTGAATAGTTCACGCCCGTGTCTTCGGTAAACCCAAGTTATAACGGTGGTCATGATGACGACCCCCATCACGATGTATATGATGAGCGGAGACAAAACTGTGATTTGGGTACCCGGGTTTCTGATGATGAAGGCAGCCTCCTTTGAGATAGGGTTCATCAGCACAACGAACAGGATACCAATCATATTGTTCCAAACGGTCGGGTTCTTCTTGTCCTGAACAAATATTGAGACCATATCACCCGCGATGGCTATACCCAAGCCCAATGTTACCATATCCGTCGCTTTGATTATGAATGCGCCAAGTATATCGGCCGAGTTTGTTGCCCAGTACGTTAAGTCCCAGAATGGAGCGATTGGCAGTGGAATTATGCTCCAGGAAAAGTCTAGACCCTGGATTACCCCTACGAGTATTACTAACCCCCCAAGCCCAGTGGTAACCAAGTTAATCCATCGCTCAGGTGGAGGGAGTCTTGGTTGAAGCTCAGCTAGGCGCTCATCCAGACCGAAGCCCTTCAAAACGAACACTATACCGATTACAAACGCAACCACCATCCCAGCGTTCTCCAGCTGGTTACTTGCTATGAGGAACCCGAAGATTACAAGCAATATGCCTGGAACGCCAAGGGCGACCCTGCTGTAGTAGGGATCCTCCACAAGCATCCTAAGGTACCTGAAGATTACCGCGTAGGTTTCCTCAATCCGCTCACTGTGCTTTACGACGACATGGTGTATGCTTGTGATGGGTATCCTGCTTTGTATAATTGGCACAAGTTCCTCGTCTGAGAAACCATCAGTGACCAGTATAACCTCATCAGCGGGGTATATCTCCAGAACGGACCTGAGTTCTTCTACCATCTTACGATCAGCCACGACACCGCCCCTACTGGAACCTGCTATCGTTGCGACCTCAAAGGATTCATTAGGATACTGCTTCAGCATCTGGTCATAGAGTTTGACTGCACCGAACATCGCGTTAGCGTCCGCTTCCTCGGGGTCTGATACCGCGAGGGCCGTTGCGGACTCAAGGACTCTTTCCCTCCCAATAATGGGAGTCTTAACCTTGCCCTTGATACCGATATCGTTGTCTCCATCTATGCACAAGATGAGGGTTTGATCGGTGTCTGCCATGATTGTTCAGCCTAAATTAGTTGTTGCGTAGTGATATTTAGGGCTTGGTGGAGAAAAAGGAGCCACTACTACAGATCCAGCTTGAGGGCTTCCTTGAGACCCTTGTACCGGTTCCTAATGGTGACTTCAGTCACACCCGCGGCGTCTGCTATCATCTTCTGGGTGCGCTTCTCGTCGCATGTAACGCAAGCGATGTACAATGCAGCCGCTGCAAGCCCCATGGGGTCCTTTCCCGCGGTGATCCGGAGGCGTGTCGCCTCTCTTAGCAACTCGACGGCAGCCTGCTGGGTTCTCTCACCCACGCCAACCATTGCGGCGATCTTTGGCACACGCAACTGGGCCTCTGGTTTAGGCATCTGTATCTCAAGCTCCCTTAACATGAGGCGGTAGCATCGAGCAATATCCTTCTTGGAGATCGGGCTCTGGTTGCTTATCTCGCGCAGTGTCCTCGGTGTCTGGGTCATCCTACAGGCCGAGTACAGGCTCGCGGCAGTTATCGCGCTGATACTCCTGCCCCGGACTAGACCCTTCTCCAGCGCTTTCCTGTAGATTACGGCAGCCTTCTCCTTGATGGATGGTGGAATGTGCAGCTTGTCGCTGAGCCTATCAAGCTCAGCCATGGCCTGGGCTAGGTTCCTGTCCACACTGCTGTGAACCCTGCTCCGTATCTGCCATTTCCTGAGCCTCAGCATCTGAAGCTTTGTGTCAAGGGGTATCTGGCGACCGAAAGCATCTCGCCCCACCCTGCCAATCATGGTGGTTAATCCTTTGTCATGTACGGCGAAACTCAAGGGTACACCAACCCTGCTGCGACTATTCTTCTCGGAGGGGGTGAACGCCCTCCACTCTGGACCGTCATTTAGAGTGCTTTCCTTCATCACCAACCCGCATCCGCTACAAATCAACTCCCCAGAGTCTGGGTCATTGACGATATGAGTGCTACCGCACTCGGGGCATAAGTCCTCGTTGACATCGTTTTTTCTACTCATCAGTTTCATTCCTCGGAAGCATTCCCTTCCCTGAACAGCTTAACGCTGACCTGATCATGTAGGCAATTTCAACGCTGATTGAAGGTATATTTAACACTTTCGGTAGATTTATAGGTCAGACGTAAGTGAATCAGGAACCGGGGTTTAACTGAAAAAAACCTGAATTCTAGTTAGCTTTATATTGTATTCCAATGGGTATTTGTGTTGCGTAGCCCGGTCGTCTAGCGGTCAAGGATAGGGGCCTCTGGAGCCTCGGACAAGAGTTCGAATCTCTTCCGGGCTACCATTTTCATATGCTGTTTTTCTCAATGTTTTGGTGGGAGAATTAGGGAAAATCAGAATCTTCAAATGAGGCTACGTGGAAGGTATGGTGTTCGGACTGAATAAAATGAGTGAAGCGGTAGAAAAACTGAGTTTCGACGGAATGGATTTCAAGTTTATGGCAGCGTACGGTCAGTACGCAGAGAAGTTTGATAACGCCGAAGAGGAAAGAAAAGTTACACTTAATGAGCTTATAACAAAACTCCAAGCAGATGAAATGGGTTATGATGAGTTCTACGCCGCTATGGCTGCTGATGCAGGTGACCGATACCAGTTCCACCGAAGCAAGATACAGGGCAGCCGCAAGTTCGCTTACAGAAAGAACGAACGAAAGATCGACCGCATAAAGCGTCACAAGTAATTTTTTACTAGACCAAGGTTTTTCTCTTGGATCCATACTCTTCTTCTGAGTGATTCATGTGGAGCTAGTTGAGATTTCAAAGAACATTGCATACATTCCAGGAGCAGTTAATATTGGAGTTCTCAGGAACGGCGAGAGATGTGCTGTAATTGATACTGGGCTCGACAAGGACTCTGGAAGGAACATAAGGAAGGTTCTAGAAGCGGAAGGGCTCAAACTGGAGGCAATAATCAACACTCACAGCCACGCAGACCACTTCGGGGGAAACGATTACTTAGCCAGAAACCTGAAGGCAAAAGTTTACGCCCCAAGGATAGAGTCAGGAATAATTAGGAATCCCATACTGGAGCCGATCTACCTCTTCAACGGAGCCACACCAATCAGGAACCTAAGGAACAAGTTCGTTTTAGCCAAGCCTTCACCCGTGGATGTCATCATAGAGCCCGGGAAACTGGAGGTCATCGGTCTTGAAGTGGAGATAATCGCCCTACCAGGCCACTGTTTCAACCAGATTGGTGTTCTCGTTGATGATGTATTGTTCTGCGCTGATACCGTGTTTTCCACACGGGTGCTGGTGAAGTACAAGATACCGGTAGTCCAGGATGTGAAGAACCATCTTGCGACTCTTGACAAGCTGGACGAGACGAACCACAGCTTCTACGTCCCAGCCCACACGAGGCCAAGGGAAGACCTCAAAGAACTTGTGGGAAAGAACAGGGACACCACAATTGGAATAATCAAGGCCATCAAGGAGATATTGGCGACAAAGAAGACTGCAGAGAAGGTGGTCTCCGAGTTAGCCACAAAGTACGGGCTTGACCTGACAGTGGTCCAGCAGTACTACCTCATCCAGATGACGGTAATGGCATATCTTGGCTACCTGTATGATGACAACCAGTTAGAAATTTTGATGGAGGGAAACCTCCCCCACTGGAATCTCAGTCCTTGACCGCGAGAGCGAACAAGCCAACGGACATGTACATGACAACGGTTGCCACCGTGAAGATTGGTAGGTAACCGTAGTTGTTCAGCACATATGCAGCCACAATAGGTGCAAGTATACCAGTAACGCTTGATGGCATGAAAGTCAGCGCGAAGCCCATCCCCATCTGTTTTGGCGGGGAAAGCCTTGCCGTGATGGATGCCTGTCCGGGCATGGCCATTATCCCGAAGAGCCTGTAGAACAAGTACATCCCCATGAATGGGTACACTCCGGGCATATAGAAGGCAGCTAGGAACGCTGCGCTTGATACCACGAAGCATCCCATGACCCATTTTTTCTCTCCGAACCTTGACGCAAAGTATCCGCCCAGTGGGGAGAAGAACAAGCCAAGTATACCCGATATGCCAAGCATCAAACCGATGTCAGTGACACTCCAGCCTCTGACCTCTGTAAGGTAGAGGCTGAGGAAGGGAGCCACCATGCTCATTCCGAACATCCTGACGCCCCTTGACGAGATGTAGAGGAGGAACTCTTTTGTGAGGAGTGATGTGGGCTCATCAGCATCAGCCTCTTGCTCCCCGTGGTTGTGACTGTTACCGTTGAGTGTGTCACCCGCCGGGTCAGTCTTTGTGAACATGATCATGATTATGCCCAGAACGATGGGGACGACCCAGAACTGGTACATCTGCCTCCAAGCGAGACCGAAAAAGGTCATCAGCAGGTAGATGCTGAATGGTCCAATTGAGATACCAAAGGTACCACCCGCGTTTAGCAGACCCATGGCCTTAGCCCTGTCCTTGGGTTTAGCCAGCCTAGCGGTGTAACTGTGGGCCGGAGGATGGTAGAAGGTCATTGTGAGGGTCATCAGTGCCGCGGACACTACGTACATCCATGGATCATATGCGAACCCTGCGATTAGTGAGCCTAACGCTGCTAACCCAACACTGAATGCGACAAGGTTCTTCGCGCCGCTCCTGTCGCTGATCCAACCCGCGGGTATGCTAAATATAGCCTGGGCTAAGGGAGGGATCGCCGAGATGATCCCAACTTGGTAGTTGTTTAGATCGAAATCCTCCTTGATGAATGGTATCAACGTGGATCGCATGTTTCCCGCCGCATGTACAAGTGCATGGGACACAACCATCGTCACGACGCCCATGTTGAGAATACTTTTTCCGTTATTGTCTTCCTTTTTTTGCTCGGCACCCAAAGGTAATCACTACACAGCCCTGTAGCGTTTCATTGTATTTAAAATCACGTTAACCGCAGGTCATAAATATCCAACAAATGAAATCGAACCCATGGCCGAGTCCAGTGAAAAAGGCTTCAATGTCATCGAGTTAACTATACAAGGGTTCCATGAGGCGTTAAGAGGCGAAAAAACCTCGTGTGCGGAGTTAACAAAAACCTACTTGAATAGAATCAAAAACCTTGACCAGTCAACGAGGCTCAACTCCATGGTAGTCCTCAACCCAAACGCTTTGACTCGTGCAGAGGAACTGGACAAAGAGTACAAGGAGACGGGAGCCCTGAGACCCCTCCACGGCGTACCGGCGATAGTGAAGGACAACTATGACACATTTGACCTCCAGACTGCAGGGGGAAGTCTTGCATTGAAAGGCAGCATACCCCCTGATGACGCCTACCAGGTCAGGAAGCTCAGGGAAGCAGGTGCGGTGATTCTTGGAAAGAGCAACATGGCGGAATGGGCGTTCAGTCCATACCAGACGGTCAGCAGCATAGCGGGCACCACGAGGAACCCATACGACCTCGAAAGGGTGCCAGCGGGTAGTAGTGGCGGAACAGCTGCCGCTGTTGCATCGAACCTTGGTTTAATCGGGTTAGGCACTGACACGGGGAACAGCATCAGGGGCCCCAGCAGTCACTGCAACCTCGTCGGGTTCAGGTCAACGATGGGCCTGACCAGCAGGGACGGGATAATACCACTCTACCTAAGGAACGATGTTGGTGGACCCATCTGCAGGACAGTTGAGGATGCCACGCGGGTTCTGGATGTCATTGCTGGATACGATGAGGCTGACCCTATCACAAGGCTATCCAAGGGAGAGAACCCTGACAGCTATCTATCCAACCTGAAGAAGAATGGGCTTGAAGGCAAGCGAATCGGAGTCTTCAGGTACTACACGGACATGGAGACAGCGGACCCAGAGATGCGGAGAGAATTTGAACATGCGATCGAGGACTTCAAGAGCCTTGGAGCAGAGATTGTAGACCCGTTTGAGGTAGAGGATTTTGATGAGCTCTGCAAAGATATCTGGTGCAACACGTTCAAACCCGATATTGCAGCATACCTCGCCACACTCACAGACCCACCGTACAGGAGCGTAGAGGAGATAGTGGAGACCGAACTGTACTCTGACTACATCGAGGACAGGCTCAAATCAATGGCAAAATCAGAGCCCAACCTGACATGCGGCAACGTCTACGAGGAGCCCAAGAACATCAAGCTAAGAAACGCTATCACCGACGAAATGGATGATGCTAGACTGGATGCCATCATATATCCCACATGGAGCAACCCGCCCAGACTAATCGGTGACATGGACAGCCCAGCAGGAGACAACAGCCAACGAATCCCACCACACACAGGAATGCCGGGTTTCAGCGTCCCAATGGGCTACACATATGATGGATTACCTGCGGGACTCCAGATAGTAGGCAGGATATTTAGCGAACCAACATTAATCGAGATAGCCTACAGCTACGAGCAGGGAACAAAGCACAGGAAGCCGCCTCTGGGTTTCTAGTACTTGTACTCGACTTTTTTCCTAAAGTTCCCAACTACTCCGAGGGGATACAGCATAACGGACAGCAATATCAGAACGATGGGGATAATAATCGAATAATCTCCTACCCATTGACCAATAACGTCCATACCTTTGATCCTTAACCAAATTATCAGGAAGGAGACAACTAAGCCACCGAGGTAAGGGTTCAGTTTTTTATCGAGACCACCAACGAGTGCCCCGGCAACTATCAGCAATATATTCGAAATAGTCACGGGGAATGCGAATGAATGCATCGACCCAGCCAAGCAGGCAGTTGCCCCAGCGAGGGCATAGATTAAAATCTCCCATCTATCGAACCGGTTATCCTTACGCTCCTCGACAACCGGGTTCAGGATAAACTGGAGGACCAGGGAAAAGAGCATCAAGCCTACACTGACGATCAAAACGCCCGGTTTTTGAAATAAAGTAAAGTCATGATCTAAAAAGTGGAGATGTGGGATATGTCCTCCGTACAGGTTTAGGAATGCCCAACGTATTCCCTTTCCTGCTAAATACCCTATCAAAGCGAAGAGGGATGTTATCAACGATATTATGGTTCTTGAATATCCTCTTTTCAGCATCTGCAGAATTCCAACGTTAAATGCAAGATTGAATATAGCTCCAAAAACGAGGCTGAATGGTATACTCCAATAGGGGTTCATCTGGAGAATGCTAACAAGAATGTGGGATGGATACTTGCCAAAATAGAAAATCCCGGCTAACCCTGCATTGAATACCCCGTTCTTCCGGTAATTCATGCCTATTGCCCCAGACGCTGTGGCTACTAAAACTCCACTAAGAAAAATCGCCCAAGATACCGTGAACCATGGCATGGGGGATAAGAAAAAGGAACTGAATTAAAAGTCCTCTATTGTCTCGGGTTTCTTGGCCACGTGGAACAGCCTGTCAAGGACTCCAACATAGGATTCTTCCGAAACCTGGACGTGCCCATACATCCAGAGCTTCTCAAAGTCAATAACCCCCATGACTAGGCTGCTAAACCACTCCACGTTGATATCGACCTCGACGTCGTACCCCGTTTTTCCCAAAACAGGCTTACCGTTCACAAAGTGGACAACAATTGAGCCATCATTTACAGGCATGAAACTGTCAGCCACATTGAACTTGACCTTCAGGTCCACCCAGTTGAAGCTGTGGTCGGCAAGTTTCTCGAAAAGCAGCTCCTTGTTGAGCACCCGATACATCATGCCTACCGCCTGGACGTTGCTCTCCTGGCTTGTCTGGAATATATGGGGCTCACCGTTCCTCGGGTCATGGGGGATGAAATGCAGGTCATCATCCATGGTCATGAACACGACACGTTCAACCTGGTCCAACTGTGTCTGGAGGAAGGCGAGGAGCCCAGACAGGGTGCCACTGTTCTCATAGATAAGGTACTTAACCTCAATGTTCTGTAGCAGGAAGTGGTCTGGGTTGATTTTCTTGAATTTAATGGCGATGAAACCCTCGACTTTTCCATCCTTCTTGTACCCAACGACCTTGAACCTCTGGAGCAGCCTCTCAAAGAAGAGTCTCTTCTTGAGGATCATTCCGTGGTTTGCCTTAGCGTACCTATTGAAGCATTCAAGCAGGGCATCGATATCGCCCTCACCCATGTAGTCAACTCCTTCCTTGCATCCTCGGGGCAGGTCATCAGGTTTCATGGAGTACTTGTTCATCTTCCTGCCGTACCCGTACCCCATTTTTCGGTAGAAATCGGGTCGGAACGGCCAGAGGAGAGCCATGGGGGCTCCTGAGTCACGATAATGTTTGTGGTAATACTCCATCAAGTCCTTGGCGATGTGCTCCTTCTTTCGCCTGAGATCAACAGCGACGTTACCAACGCCACCAGCAGACATGATGACCCCATGGACGTTCATTTGGAAGCTATGCAGGCGCATTGTTCCAACTAGTTTATCGTTTCGCCAAGCACCAGCGTACTGGATTCCCACGTTCAATCTCTGTTGCTCCTGCATCCGTTTTATCCACCCCGCCTTTCGCTCATCAGACATAGTCGTGAACATTGCAGGGTAGGCTTCATTGCTTATCCTAACGTGTTTCTCAAAATCTTCGTCGGCAAGTAACTTGACAACACTCATAATGGAAAGTATTCGATGTTTTAGATAAATTTAATCAAGAAAAAGGGTTAGATGGGTGCACCCATCGGAGGTTTTGCAGGTGGGGTCAAGCAGACTCCATCTGGGTTTTCGTCAAGCAACTCAAGAACAGAGTCAAGGTACCAGTGCTGTGCAAGTACCAACTCGTCCTCTGTCTCAACATCATCAAGCTTGGCGTTGAGGTCATGTAGCTTGTAGAGAGCGACACTCCTAACAGTAGTGGACACCTCTTTGCTTTTCACCAACTCAACCAGATAGTAAAGAGCTACGTTGTTCACAGTCCTCTGGAGCTCCTGATCATAAGAGTCGGTATATTCACTCAACCAAGTCGCGTCCAGCACCTTATCAATGAGTTCAACGGCTCCGGGTACGCTTGGGTCCCTCGCGTGGTACTCAACCATCCTAGCCACCCTCTGGGGGTGAAGCAACATGCTTAGCGATAGCCCAGCAGCGGTCTCAGCAGTCGCCAGAGCGTCAAATGTCAACCCAGTCTTCCCAGGGAACACATTGGGGTTATCATTATAGTGCTGTGGCCTCGGAGGCATGATAGACCTGAAGGGCTCTGAAAGCGCAAGTGTACTTGGCTTGATAGACTCAAGCATCGCCTCGATCCCGGCGTACTGTTTATCCGCGGGTACAACCTGTGGATGAGCCTGAACATCGCCCCTAACCTTGTAGTGGTAGTACAGGCCACCGATCACGCTCGCGGCTGACTCAAGCTGGAACCTGTGGAACAGGTACGTGGTTACCAGTGGTTCCTCCAACTTTGCTAAAGGAGTACCATATTTTATCCTGTGCTCACCGAAACTTTCCAGTGCCACATTTCGTACATCCAGCATACGGTATAGTTCATCAACTGGGTCAACTCCGTTGATCCAAGATGCCGCGTATGGGCTCGGACTTGATGGTCCGGCGTCCCTGCTTGGCTGGAAGTACAATCCATTACTGAATGCGTCGTTGAGAATCTTGTCCAGTGCAGCGTCTTCATCAGTTCCTTCTGGGAAGTCCTGATAACCATAATTGACGCTTACCTTGTCCCATTCACCTACACCTGTCTCGTATGCTTCGCTGAGATCAAGTTGTCCGTCCTTGTTCTTTACCCACATCGCTGGATAATCCATTACGCTGCTCCTTCCATTGAGGTTACTAGCGTAGTTATGGCCCAGCCCAATGCAGTGCCCAACCTCGTGGACACTCAACTGCCTGATACGGGCTAACGCCATCTGGAAGGCTTCCTCTGCGTTATCCCCTTCCTCGGTGTATTCTCCCATTAGGCCTATTGCGACCATGAAGTCATGCCTTATCCTGAGGCTGCCCAATGAGACGTTCCCCTTGAGGATCTCACCTGTACGGGGATCATTGATAGTCATTCCATAGCTCCAACCTCTAGTGCTCCTGTGCACCCAGTTGATCATGTTATACCGGATGTCCATTGGATCCGCGTCGTCTGGCAGAATCTTGACCTGGAAAGCGTCCTTGTACCCGATTGCCTCATAAGCCTGGTTCCACCATGCGGCTCCATCAACCAGGGCGGTCCTGATGGGTTCAGGAACAGCAGGGTCTACATAGTAGACGATTGGCTTAACCGCCTCGCTTACCTTGGCCGATGGGTCTTTCTTGTTGAGCCTGTGCCTGCAGATGTACCTCGTCTCAAGATCGTCCTTCACATGCGATGAATAGTTCTGGAAGTTCTTTGAGAAGTAACTACTCCTGATATCAAACTTACGTGGCGTATAGTTGTCATCGGGTAGCTGCACGAAGCTGTGATGTACCCGGACTGTAACTGCTTCTGGGTGGGGTGTGACTGATTTCAACCAGTCACCCGGACCCTTGCCTACGAAGGTTACCACTGCTTCAAACTCAGTATTCAAGGGGAAGTTCTTGGTAGCGGGCATGTATATCGCTGATCGTTTCTCGTCGAGTTGATACTCTCCCTGCTCCTTGTCCTTGAGCCGGTTTACCACATGTTTCGAGTCACTGACAACGAATTCTGTAGCGTCAACCAGTATCTTTCCCTCTTCCTCTGCAGCAACCTCAAAGCCCCAGATAACCGATTTTGCGAAAGCGTCTTTTACTGATTGAATCTCCTTCGGGCTGTCACTTACTGCCCTATAGCCATAGTTGAGCTGAGTAAGCAAGACCTTCGGACCAAACCTGCTGAATTTAACAACCTTTGTGTCACCAAGCTGGCTCTTGTCCAACCCGATGTCATTGCTACCTATCCCAGCCTTTAGGCTGCTGTAATAGAGTATTTCCTCATCTAGCCTGTCCACTTCGAGCCAGATTTTGCCCTTCTTTTCGTCCCAGTAAAACGTGAAGTATCCAGGATGCTTCTCCATTCCTTCGGTGAACCCACTGATATCCTTGGGTGCACAGCATGATTTCTCATCCAAATCTAATCAGTAACAGTTAGATTGAAACAGACAAAAAACTATCGACAAACATCGCATATTGGACCCAAAAAATAGGGGATTCAAGGCTCTGATTGTTTCGAAAACGGAAACATAAAATTAGGTGAGGACATCTATGGAAAGGGAATCGCATGGAAGACGGAGTGAACTCACATCTGGTCAAGACTTTCCTTGACATCATCGTCTTAACCATGCTGAAGAACGCTCCATCACATGGCTATGCATTGATAGCAGATATTCACAAAAGGTTTGATGTGCTACTCAGCCCTGGGACGTTATACCCTCTAACCTGATAATCGGCAATAGAGATGATGCCAATGTACCTCAGGGATAGGTACCAGGGACTAAGTCATAGACTCAAAATCTTCAAGAAATTGAAGGTTGAATAATTTTTTAATAATAAATTAAAGAAAAAGTTGGGTTGGACTTACATGTCCATGTCGTCAGGCATTCCGCCTGGTGGGCCGCCTGGGCCGCCCATGCCGCCGGAACGTGCCGCGACCACATCATCGATCCTTAGGATCATTGATGCGACTTCGATACCGCTCTTGATGGCCTGCTCCTTGACGACCTTTGGCTCCACGACGCCTTCCTTCAGCATGTCGATGACACCCTCGTCGAAGACGTTGACACCCATTGCTGCTCCGCCCTTCTTGGCATGCGCCGCCTTCATGGCGACCATAGTGTCTAGGATATCCAGACCTGCGTTTTCGGCTAGCGTCCTTGGAATGACTTCCAGTGCGTCAGCGAATGCCTCAATGGCTAGCTGCTCTCGTCCACCGACTGAAGCTGCGTGCTCGCGTACTGCCTTGGCCATCTCCATCTCAATGCTTCCACCGCCGGATACCATTTGTGGTACCTTGGCGACGTCAGATATGACATAGAGTGCGTCGTTCAGTGCTCGCTCGGCCTCTCCAAGCATCCTCTCAAGTCCTGCCCTGATGAAGATAGCTACTGCCTGTGGGTCCTTGCATTCCTCGACGAAGATCATCTTGTCGTTTCCGACCTTCTTCTCCTCGACGATTCCACAAAGACCTAGGTCATCAGCCTTTAGGTCCGCTAGGTTGTTGACAACCTTGCCGCCTGTGGCTTTTGCTAGCTTCTCCATTGCGCTCTTCTTGACACGCCTTGAGCCCAACACGCCTGCCTTGGCTAGGTAGTGCTGTGCCATGTCGTCGATGCCCTTCTGGCAGAATACGACGTTTGCGCCTGTGGCGACGACCTGGTCCACCTTCTTCTTGAGCATCTCGGATTCCTGGTCTAGGAATGCTTTGATACTCTCGGGGCTGGTGATCCTGATCTCTGCGTCGAACTCTGTCTTCTTGACTTCGAGTGGTGTGTCGATTAGTGCGATCTTGGCGCCCTTGATTTTCTTGGGCATGCCCGCGTGGACGACTTCCTTGTCAACGATGATACCCTTGACCAGCTCTGTGTCCCGGAGGCTTCCGCCTTCCTTCTTCAAGATCTGGACGTTATCAACGTCGGCTAGGATGTCGCCGTTTCGCTTCTCGATGATCTGCTTGATGGCGTCGATGACGACTCCACTTAGGTGATCCCTTGAGTTGCTGACTGCCTTGCTCCTCATGCTGGTGTTTGCCAGCTTCATGAGGGTCTCGCGGTCCTCAATGTCAACATCTACTGATGCCTTCTCAAGAGCCTCTAGGGCTTTTGCGGCTGCTACCTGGTAGCCAGTGATGATGATACTTGGGTGGATGTTATCCTCGATTAGCTCGCTTGCCTTTCCTAGGAGGGCTCCTGCGAGTAGTACACTTGTAGTGGTACCGTCGCCGACTTCCTTGTCCTGGGTCTTGGCTACCTCGATCATCATCTTGGCTGCTGGGTGCTGTACATCGATCTCTTCGAGAACTGTAGCTCCGTCACTTGTGATAGTGATGTCGCCTAGGCTGTCGATGAGCATCTTGTCCATGCCCCTTGGGCCGAGTGTGGTCTTTAGGACCTCTGCGATGATCTGTGCTGCCATCATGTTTGATTTTCTTGCGTCGCGTCCGCGCTGTCTCTCTGTGTCCTCCCTGAGGACGATGACTGGTTGTCCGCCTGCTGATGTATAGTATGCCATTTTGTTATCTCCTACATCATCCCGGGCATTCCGCCCATACCTGGAGGCATTCCGCCCATACCTGGAGGCATTCCGCCGCCTGGTGGACCGCTCATCTTGCTGACTGCGATGATATCATCGATCTTCAGCAGGAGTGTTGCCGCCTCTGTGGCTGATTTGATTGCCTGTGCTTTAACGACCATTGGCTCGTAGACATCGATCTTGGATAGGTCAGCTACCTTGTTTGTGTAGCCGTTGATTCCTACCCATTTGTTGCCCTTTGCGTGCTCGCTCTGGATATCGCTGATCGCGTCGATTGGGTCCATTCCACTGTTCTCTGCGAGAGTTGTGGGTATGACCTCAAGTGCGTCTGCGAATGCGATAACTGCTAGCCGCTCACGGCCTGCAAGCTTCTCTGCGAACTCCCTGAGCAGCCTTGCTGTCTCAATCTCGGGTGCGCCTCCACCTGCAACGATCTTTGGCTCCTCTACAACGTCCTTGATGACGCATAGTGCGTCATGGATGCTGCGGTCTGCCTCGTCTACTACTCGCTCGGTGCCGCCCCTGATCAGTATAGTAACTGCTTTGGGGTTCTTGCAGCCCTCGACGAAGATCATGCTGTCGTCGCTGACTTTACGCTCCTCTACGAGCTCTGCATAGCCTGCGTCCTCTGCGTTCAGCTGATCAACGCTGTTGACTACCTTTGCGCCTGTGGACTTGCTCAATGCCTCCATATCGGATTTCTTGAGCCTGCGTGCCGCTAGAATACCTTCCCTTGAGAGGAAGTGCTGTACCATGTCGTCGATTCCCTTCTGGCAGAAGAGGACGTTGATGCCCTCAGCCTTGACCTTCTTGACCATGTCGCGGAGCATATTCTCCTCTTGGTCTAGGTAAGCCTGCATCTGCTCTGGAGTCTCGATGGCAATCTTGGCGTCAAACTCGGTCTTCTCAATCTCCATTGCTGCGTTGAGTAGGCCAATTTTGGCGTCTTTGATCTGCTTTGGCATGCCGTCGTGGACGACTTCCTTGTCAATGATCAGACCTCTAACGAGCCTTGTCTCAGTCATGGATGCGCCTGGCTTCTTCTCGATCTTGATCATGTCGAGATCCACTTCGTATCCTTCGCCCTCTGGCTCTGCGATCTGTAGCACGGCATCTACTGCGATGTCGCTCAGGTACTCGCTGTGCTGGTTGATTAGCTTGCTTGCCATGGTGGTCTGGCTGACTTTCATGAGAACGGCTTTGTCCTTTGGCTTCACCTTCTTAGCGATCGCCTCTAGGATTTCGAGAGCTTTCTCCTCGGCCTGCCTGTAACCATCAATGATAACGATTGGGTGAACCTTCTTCTCCATAAGCTCTGTTGCCTTTCCGAGAAGCTCACCAGTTAGAATGACAACGCTTGTTGTTCCGTCGCCTACCTCATCGTCCTGGGTCTTGCTGACTTCTACCATCATCTTGGCGGCTGGGTGCTGTACGTCCATCTCCTTGAGCATCGTTGCTCCGTCGTTTGTGATGGTTACGTCACCGAAGCTGTCCACCAGCATCTTGTCCATTCCTTTTGGACCTAGACTGGTTTTAACCGCCTCTGAGACAATCCTTGCAGCCATAATGTTGCTGCCACGGGCGTCCCGTCCGGTAGAGCGCTGAGTCCCCTCTTTGAGGATGACAACTTGTTGTCCTTGTGCACTCATTGTAATTTTTCTCCTATGCTACAACTCTGTGGCGAACGGCGTGTAGATGTGTGATGAATTATGCTGATACTAGTGTTTTCACCGCTCATATAGTATACCACTTTTGGTTGTAAACCGACAGTTGTATACCTAGATTTCTTAAAAAACCTTATGGTCGAGGATAGAAGTATCACAGTTCAACTAAATAAACCATACTGCCACTGCGCCGGATGATGTCCTCGTTTTCCAGGTCGGATACCAAGTCCTTGATCGTGCTTTCCCCTAACTGCATGTGACGGCTTATAGCCTCAATTGTGGTCGAGCCCTGGTTGAGTATAAAGTGCATAACCTGCCTCTTCTTCCTGTCCATCTCGTCCAGTGCCTTCACGCTGGCGTTCATAGCTAGGTTCCTGATATAGAGGAGCCTTGCCCTACGTTTCTCAAGGCTTTCAAGCTCGTCGTCTATGCTCTGGACAATATTACCAAGCGGGTTGATCTTGTCGATTCCTGATCCCTCATCGCCTAGGTCGGTGACCTTGTCCTCAAGGCGGTCCATATAGTTGTCCGCCGTGGTCCAAAGGCTTGGGTTGTTGAAGCTGATTAGACGTTGGTTGTACAGGTTGGGGCTGAAATCTATCTGTAGGCTGTAGAACTTGTTGAGGCTGAACACGTTCTTGTCCGCCCCTTTCTTGCTCTTCTGCCTGTTGACGTCAACCAGCTCGGCATTCCTGAGCACTTTCATGTGCTTGGCGGCTAGCTGCTGGTGGATGTTTAGCTCGTTGCTCAGCCTGAGCGTGTAATCTGGTGCCTCGCTGAGTTTCTCTATTAACCTTCTTCGAACCGGGTTGCCCAGTACCTCGACTACCTTCTCGAAATCGGTAGGGGTACCCTTCTTCATCTTGTCTTTCTTCTCAGACATCGCCATCAACCCGGTTGTAAACCAGAGGTTGTATACTAGCCAGAATTAATAAAGTTGTTGAGAAATAGAAAAATAGAAATTTAGAGTGCCGCTGCAACTGCTGCTGCGAACTCTTTTGTGTTTGCCTTGCCTTTGAGGTCTGGCGTAAGGGTTTTTCCTTCCTTCAGAACCGTGAGCACTGCTTCCTCGATGAGTTTTGCTGCCTCATTTTCGCCTAGCCACTCCAGCATCATTGCGGCGCTGAGCATGCATGCGCTGGGGTTTGCGATTCCCTTGCCTGCGATGTCTGGCGCTGAGCCGTGGACTGGCTCGAAGATGCAGATGTCGTCTCCGACGTTGCCTGATGGGGCCATTCCGAGTCCGCCGACTAGTCCTGCTGTTACGTCGCTGAGGATGTCTCCGAACATGTTTGTGGTGACCACGACCTCGAATGACTCGGGGTACATGACTAGCCACATTGATGCGGCGTCAACGATGAGTTCCCTGTACTCGATACCCTCGTAGCCCTTGGCTGCGTCTCTTGCTGCCTCAAGGAATAGACCATCGGTGTAATCAAGGACGTTTGCCTTGTGGACAACCGTGACCTTGGTCTTGTCGTTCTTGACGGCGTAATCCATGGCGTACTTGACGATATTGTAGGATGCCTCGTATGTGATGACCCTGACGTTGAACGCTGATTTCTCGCTCCTGTGGCCGATCATCTTGTAGATGCCCTCAGTGTTCTCCCTGACGATCATGAGATCGGTCTCAGGGTGGACAGCGGGTACACCTGGGTATGC
>Ga0233431_1001275_pt1 | contig 44874 bp, 7 predicted proteins | sample SI_118_April2016_FD_179867 | JGI IMG/M metagenome (GOLD analysis project Ga0233431, IMG submission 179867) | Seawater microbial communities from Saanich Inlet, British Columbia, Canada - SI_118_April2016_200_MG | ecosystem: Environmental > Aquatic > Marine > Inlet | place: Canada: British... | reverse complement strand
TGCCATGGCAGATGGTATCTTTAATTATCTGTTTGATAATAAATATGGGCTAATTTATAAAACTAAACCCAAAATCCCTGATAGCCAGCTATCTATAATTTGGGAGGAAAATTGAGGAAACTTCAGATATATATTTCTATTGTTTAACAATCTTATAATACACTACTTGAAAATTTGCGTCCTTCATATTAGTAATATTTTGGTTTGTACAATACAAAAAAAATATTCATACAAAGATAAAAGTATTTTGTGTTTCAGCAAACAAGAGCTGCCTATTTCTTATATAAAAAAAGCCCCAACAATTTGGAGCTTTTTTAGTTTCTTTATTTTATAATCAATTTCGGTATTATCATCCAAAATCGTCAAAATCAACCATTTCGTCCGGAACACCGAGGTCATAAAGCATTTTGTTTATGGCATCGTTCATCATTGGAGGTCCGCACAAATAGTATTCTATTTCTTCCGGTTCTTCGTGTTTGCTCAAATATTCATCGTAAATTACCTGATGTATAAAACCTACATGTCCGGTCCATTTATCTTCTTCTAATGGTTCCGAAAGTGCTATTTCGAACTTGAAATTTGGAAATTCTTTTTCAATTGCACGGAAATGTTCTTCGTAGAAAACTTCTCGTTTCGAGCGTGCTCCGTACCAAAACGTTGCTTTTCTACCGGTTTTTACTGTATGATACATATGGAAAATGTGCGAACGCATAGGAGCCATTCCTGCACCTCCACCAATAAACATCATTTCGTTTTCTGTTTCTTTAATAAAGAATTCTCCGAAAGGACCGGAAATCATAACCTTATCGCCAGGCTTTCTTGAGAAAATGAATGAAGAACAAATTCCTGGATTTACTTTTGCAAATCCTCCTAAGTTTCTGTCGAAAGGTGGTGTTGCAATACGAATATTAAGCATTACAATATTTCCTTCGGCAGGATGATTGGCCATGGAATAGGCACGATAAGTTGGTTCAGGATTACTCATTTTTAAATCGAACATTTTGAATTTTTCCCAATCGCCACTATATTCCTCTTCAATTTCCATATCTTTGAAATCTACATCGATCTTAGGTACATCAATTTGAATATATCCTCCTGAACGGAAATCTAAAGTTTCGCCTTCCGGTAGTTTTACTACAAATTCTTTAATAAATGTTGCAACATTATAATTAGAAACTACCTCGCATTCCCATTTCTTAATTCCCATAATTTCTTTAGGAATCTTTATTTTCAGGTCTTGTTTAACTTTTACCTGACAGGCCAACCTGTATTGTGCTTGCTGTTCTTTTCTGGTGAAATAAGGCTTTTCGGTTGGCAAAATTTCACCGGCTCCTTCAGTAACCTGACATTTACACATTCCGCAAGTTCCACCTCCACCACATGCCGAGGGCAACAAAATTTTGTTGTTTCCTAAAGTTGCGAGCAAAGTGTATCCCGGATCTACAACAAAATCTTTATCTTCGTTTATGTTTAATGTAACTTCTCCCTGAGGGGTGAGTTTAGCTTTTGCATAAAGTAAAATGATTACTAAAAATAGAATTACAACTAAAAAAGCAACAATACTAACTGTCATAATTGTCGATAATCCTGCTTGGGCGCTTAATAAAATCATCTTTATATTTTTTATTTATTATTTTTTTTTATTGTCCTGATAGCTATCGGGATTTTTTTGGATTATTTATACCTTAATTTATTCAAAACTTATAGTTTTATTCCCATAAAAGTCATAAAAGCAATTCCCATCAAACCTGTAGCAATGAATGTAATTCCTAATCCTCTTAGTGGTGCCGGTATGTCTGAGTAGCGTATTTTTTCTCTTACGGCAGCAATTCCAACAACTGCCAAAAGCCAGCCAAGACCGGAGCCTAAACCGAAAACCGATGCTTCAGTTATTGAATTATATTCACGTTCTTGCATAAACAATGCACCTCCGAGAATGGCACAGTTTACAGCAATTAGCGGCAGAAAAATTCCAAGTGCTGCATATAAAGCCGGTGCAAATTTTTCAACTATCATTTCCACAAGTTGAACCATTGAGGCAATTACAGCTATAAACATAATAAAACTTAAAAAGCTTAAATCGATATTAAGTGCAGAATCTCCAAGTATCCACTCTAAAGCTCCTTTTTTCAACATATAGTTCTCTATCAAATAATTAACAGGAACTGTAATTCCAAGTACAAAAATAACAGCAATCCCTAATCCTGTTGCCGTTTTTACCGTTTTTGAAACTGCAAGATAGGAACACATACCGAGAAAGTATGCGAATATCATATTATCTATAAAAATAGATTTGACGAATATATTTAGTAAATTTTCCATATCGTTTTTTTATTATTCGTTTATGCTTCAATCAATTCTTTGGTTCTTGCTCTTTGAATCCAAATTATTATACCAACAACTATAAGTGCCATTGGAGGTAATATCATCAGACCATTGTTTGCATATCCCATTTCGTAGAAACTATCAGGAATAACCTGAAATCCCCAAATTGTTCCTGAGCCAAGCAATTCTCTGAAAAATGCTACAATAATTAAAATTATTCCATATCCGGCAGCATTTCCCAAACCATCGAGAAATGAAGGCCAGGGTTTGTTGCCAAGAGCAAATGCTTCAAGACGACCCATAATTATGCAGTTGGTGATAATTAAACCTACAAAAACAGAAAGTTGTTTGCTAATTTCATATACAAATGCTTTTAAAACCTGATCGACTAATATTACCAAAGAGGCAATTACAACAAGCTGAACGATAATTCTAATTCGTGCAGGAATTGTATTTCTCAATAAAGAAATTATAACATTTGCAAATGCAAGAACAAATAGCACAGAAAGCGACATTACAACTGCCGGTTCTAATTTTACTGTAATGGCAAGTGCCGAACAAATTCCAAGAACTTGAATTGTAATAGGATTGTCAATATTTATTGGTCCTGTTAGTAGTTTGACATCTTTTGAGGAAAGTAAACTCATTTTTATTTTGGATTTATATTAGTAAAATTGAAATTTTATAATCTTAATTTTTCTTTTTTTTCAAAAAAGTTTCGAAATTTATTAAGCAATCTTTACTTAACATATCTTGAAGTGCGACACTAGTAATTGTCCCGCCTGAAATTGCATCAACACCATGAACTAAATCGCCGGCATTTTTTGCTGCTCCTTTTCCTCCTTTATAAACTTTTATTGAGACAAAATTACCTTTATCATCAAACAATTTTTTTCCTTTAAAAGGGTCCTGGAACCATGCTTGATTGATATCGGCACCCAAACCGGGAGTTTCTTGTTTGTGGTCGAAAACTGCACCGAATATTGTATTATAATCCTCTTTCAAAGAAATGTACCCCCAGATTGGACCCCATAGTCCTTTGCCTCTAACAGGGATTATTATATTTTTGCTTCCATCATCTTGTGTACATTCGAAAACCGGCAAAGTCATTTTTTCTTTATCGAGACTTAATTCTTTTTTCAAATTTATATTAAAAGCATCGCCACTTTTATCATTCCCGTTATGCCCGATTGTAAAACTTTTGGTAATATATTTTGTGAAATTACTTTCGGCAGTCTCAACTGTACTTTCTATACCTACTGATGATAGAATATTTTGCATTTTTTCTATCCTGACATTTTGTTCTTGATAGGGTTGAAGTTTGATTGCTGTGAACGAAAGAATTGCTGCAACTACTACAACCAGACCGGATGCATACAGAAATATGTATAAATTACTGTTTGTATTCATTTTATTATATTTTTAGTCTTTTAAGTCTTTTTTTAACATTTCCACGTACAATATAATGATCGATAAGTGGAGCAAAAACGTTCATTAGTAGAATTGCAAGCATCATTCCTTCGGGATATGCAGGATTTAAAACTCTCACTATCACAGCTATAAAACCAATCAGAAAACCATAAATATATTTTCCTTTTTCGGTTTGAGCTGCTGTAACAGGGTCGGTTGCCATAAAAACAGCACCAAAAGCAAATCCTCCAAGAAAAAGGTGCTGATAAAATGGAATTTCCATAAAAGGATTAACTGCAAAGGCATTAAATAATAATCCCATTACTGAACCTCCTACAAAAACTGATAGCATAATTTTCCAACTTGCAATTCCTGTATAAAGCAAAAATACTGCACCAAGCAAAATTGCAAGTGTTGAAGTTTCTCCAATAGATCCTGGGATAAAACCAAAAAACATATCGCTTGTGGATAGTTGGATACTTTCTGTAGCTGCAGCAGCTTCTGCCAGAGGCGTTGCACCAGAAAATCCATCAACTACTCCTTCGCCTTTTTCAAGACCTGATACCCAAATTTTATCTCCTGACATCTTTGAAGGGTAAGCAAAAAATAGAAAAGCCCGTGCAGTCAAAGCCGGATTTACAATATTCATTCCTGTTCCACCAAAAACCTCTTTTCCAATTACTACTGCAAAAATTGTGGCTACTGCAATCATCCATAATGGTGTATCAATAGGAACAATAAGAGGAATTAAAAGTCCCGAAACTAAAAATCCTTCTTCAATTTCATGACCTTTTATAAACACAAAAATAAATTCTGTTCCCAAACCTACAACATATGAAACAACTATTATTGGAAGCACTTCGAGAAAGCCATACCAAAAATTCTGAAACAGACTTGACTCTTCGCCTAAAGAGGCAAAATGCCAGGCACCAACATTCCAGCAACCAAACAATAGGGCAGGAATAAGAGCTATAACAACCATGCTCATGGTTCGTTTCATATCCATTGCATCTCTAATGTGGCTGCCTTTTTTTGTAACATCTCCAAGTACGTAGAGAAATGTTTCAAAACTTTCGAAAACTGGAAGCCATTTCTCGTATTTGCCACCCTTCTCGTAATTGGGTTTTATTTTATCGAGATATTTTCTAAATGAATCCATTTTATATTGATTATTTTATATTTACTTTTTTTCGATTGATAATTGATAATTCTCCCAATATCTATTGGTATTATAATTATGAAACCTAATTCATTTCTTTTATCATAATGTTTAGTCCATTGCGTACTATTTCCTGAACATTAATTTTTGAGGTACATACAAATTCGCACAAAGCAAAATCTTCTTCTGCAATTTCATAAATTCCCAGTTCTTCCATCTGGTCGATGTCTTCAATTATTATTGCTTTAAGCAAATGTTGTGGTAAAATATCCATTGGGAAAACTTTGTCGTACTCACCTGTAACCACGAAAGAACGTAATCCTCCTTTCATATTTGTGTTTAGAGCGTATTTTCTTTTGGGGGTCATCCACGAACAGAAAGTACGTGAAACACTAAATTTTCCAAATCCGGGCATTCCCCATCCAAGTAGTTCTGCTTTATTTCCTTCCGGAATAACACTTATCATTGAGTCGTAAAAACCAACAAATCCTTTCATAGAGATTAGTGATCCGGTGAGTACATTTCCGCTGATAATTCTATTCTCATTTTCCGAAATATTGTTTGCAATAATTTTATCAATTGATGCACCCAGCATAGTTTCAAAGTATTGGGGCTTTTTAACTTCTGAACCCACCAAAGCAACTGTTTTTTTTGCATCCAATTTGCCATTGGCAAAAAGTCGTCCTATCATGGCAAGCTCTTGTGGATTTATGTACCACACAACTTCACCTTTGTTTATAGGGTTTAGATGATGAATCTGGATTCCTACATTTCCAGCAGGATGTGGACCTGAAAAGTAATTTATATCAACATTTTTAAGCTTTGAAAATACAGATTCTGAGTTTTCAGATTTTAAGTTCAAATATATTTTACCTTCAGTAAGTTTTGATAAAGCATCGATGCCGCTTTGTAGATTTTTCTCTTCAGCTTTCAATATAAAATCGAAGTCGGGAGCAAGAGGTGCTGTATCGAAACCAGAGATATATATTGCTTTTGGTTGATCTGCAGGATTTGCAATTATCGAATATGGACGCTGGCGAACAAACGGCCATAATCCACTTTTTAATAAGTTTTCAATAATTTCTTCTTTCGAAAGTTGTATTGGATTGCCTTGTTTGAATTCTTCGTATAGAATTGTTTCATCGGCTTTAACAACAATTTCGAGCAATCGCCTGCGTTCGCCTCTGTTTATTGCAACCACCTTGCCACTTACCGGCGAAGTAAACATAGCTTCCGGTCGATTTTTGTCGAAAAACAAGGGACTGCCTGCTTTCACTTCGCTATCAATTTTTACTTTAAGTTTTGGTGTTATGCCTTCAAAATCGGTTGGCTTTATGGCAAAAAATTCAGTGTTCGAAATAGGGGAGATTGTCTTCTCCGGTTTGCCTTTCAGTTTAATATCTAAACCTCTTTTTATTCTAACAACTTTCGTCATTTTTTTTATATTAATTTCAATACAATTGCAAAAGTATATTATTTTTATTGTTGCACAAAAATATATATATCAGTTTTTTTTAGTTTTTGGTATTGTTTTACCGAAATCCCATATTATCAATTCGTTAATATGTTAATATATAGATATTTTTATAATTCAATTTGTGCTGTAGAACATAAAATATTTGTTTGTTTTTTTTCAAAATAATAGTTAATTTTTACTTTTTATATTAAAATAAAATCTTGAAAGTTTTAATGTTATAGGATTTCAAAAATATTATATCGAAAAACTACAAATTTGTTTATGTTTGATTTTTATTTTTTTGTAAAATTTATGATAGAAATTGTCAATTTTTCTAAGTTCAAAGCTTCTGTATCAACATTTTTATTTTGTACAGTTTTTTTATTCTATACAGGTCAGCAAGAAGGTTATGCTCAAGAACTTACAGATAGCGATTCTGTTCCGGAGTTTTACAACGACAATTTTTTAAGGTATTCCGATTTTGTTTATAAAAATAGTATCAAAACAGTAAAAATTCACCGTGAAGGCTGGGATTTGTCCCACCCAATAATCGAACTGAATGGTGAAGATAAAATACTTTTAAGTTTTGATGATTTACGTGCGGAAATTGCTGATTTTTCGTATAAATTAGTTCATTGTAATTCAAGATGGGAGCCTTCCGATTTGATGTCTTCAGAATTTATTGAAGGTTTTGAGGAAAATCAAATTGAAGATTATGAGTTGTCTTTCAACACTTTTCAGAAATATACTCACCATTGGCTCACCATTCCTAATGAAAATATTAAAGCTACAATTTCAGGAAACTATATTATTAAGGTGTATGAAGATTTTGATGAAGAGAATCTGGTTCTTAGCAGACGCTTTATGATTACTGAAAACAATGTAAATATTGAAGCTGAGGTAAAACAATCCTCAATTATCGATTTGCGAAAAAGCCATCAGGAAATCGATTTCAAAATCAGACCAGGCATTTCGCTGAGCGATCCTTATAGTGAAATTCAGGTGGTTCTGATGCAAAACGGGAGATGGGACAATAAAATAGACAATTTGAAACCACTTTTTATTAAGGACAATTTGCTAATTTACGATTACGACGAAGACAATTCTTTTGCAGCAGGAAGCGAATTTCGCTATTTCGATATAAAAAGTGTTCGTTACCAATCTGATAGAATAAAAAGCATACTATTCAAAAAGCCATTCTACCATGTCGATTTGTTGGAAGATCATAAAAGAACTTTCAAAGTTTATTTTTACAATAAGGATATAAATGGCAAATATTTTATTGATATACAGGAAGCTGTGAACAAAGAAATTGAAGCTGACTATGTTTATGTAAATTTCACTCTTCCATTTGATGCACCTGTGGTAAATGGTAATTTGTATTTATTCGGATTGTTATCAGACTGGTCGTTCAGTAACACGAATAAAATGAAATACGACTACGAAAAAAAGGCATACACTCTCACAATGTTTTTAAAACAAGGCTATTATAATTACGAATATGTGTTGCTCGAAGATGGTGAAACAGCCGGAAATGTAAGTTACATTGAAGGTAGCCACTACGAAACCGATAACGACTATTTGATTTTGGTATATTTAAAAGGTATAAATGAACGATACGACAGGCTCTTAGGAATTAAAATTATTAATTCTATGAAGAGATTTTAGGATGAAAAATTCTTAATCTCTACTTGATTTTTTGAATATCATTTTTACATTATCTGCAGCTTGTATAAGGTTTACGACAAATCTCTACTTGTATAATAATTAAAACGAGAAGAGTTTGAATAGGCTCTAATGAAATTCGGGATATAGGAAAAGACCTGTAAAAGAACCCTAAAAAGGATTTAGAATATGCAGTAAAGTTTGGGATTATGAAAAATGAAAAAACACTTTCAAAATCCTGAATTGTTGAACTCCGGCTGGAGTTCTATTATGCAAGTGGCAAATTTACAATAGCTTATACCGGAAGTACAAAGATTTCAGCTCAAGGGTATTTATAAAAACAAACCTGATATATTTTGAAAATTGAACTTTGGTTCATTTTTTTTGCATGTTATTATAAAAATAATGTTAAAAATAATATTTAAAGTTTTTTTTTTCTTTTTAAGAAAAATATTATTTTTACTGATTAATATTTGAATTTAATTGATGAATAGATGAAATATGCTGATAAAAAACTGCTTCATGTCGAATTTGTCTTACTTATTGATTATCAAGCAAACATAATTCCATGAAAAAATCTGCTAATACGAGTAATAAAAAATTGAATACAATAAAATTATAATTAAAATAAGAAAAATGAAAAAATCTACATTATTAATTATTCTAATTTGGTTTGCGATTAGTGCAAATCTTGATGCTCAATCTCTTTCAGGAACTTACACTATTGGTGGCTCAAATCCGGATTATGCAACTATCTCAGCAGCGGTTACAGATTTGACCACAAACGGGATTTCAGGAACCACAACTTTTAATATCCGAACAGGAACCTACAACGAGCAAGTTTCTTTAGATACAATTATTGGAGCATCTGCTAACGACACAGTGGTTTTCCAGTCAGAAGCAGGTGCACAAGTTATTATGACATATGAACCGACAGGCTTCGAAGATAATTATGTTGTAAAATTTAATGGTGCTGATTATGTTACTTTCAAGGATATGACATTAATTAGTACAGGCACCACAGGTAAAAGCTATGTTTTCAATTTTCAAAATGGTAGTGAAAACATTACTCTTGAAAATGATTCAATTATCGGAACTTCAAATGTTGATATACAAGATGGAATTTATCATGCTGTTATCTATTTAGATGGACAAAATTATAATATTGCAATTAGAAATAATACTATTCTGAATGGATCTTATGGAATCTTTAGCCGTGACGTAATAGGACTTAATATCTCCAATAATACAATCAATAACTTTTATCAAGGTGGAATATGGATTTCCGATCAATTTAATGGGCTGGATTCAATTGTGATTAGTTCAAACGAATTGTATTCGAGGACATTTGCAACCGTATTTGGTATATATATTGATTATAGTGGTAGCAATTGTTTGATTGTTAATAACATGATTCAAATGAATGCTTTAAATAGAAACTCCGGAATGCTTTTAAGCAATTTTTCTGGAACCTCTGGAAACGAAATATTAATCTCCAACAATATTATTTCAACCAAAAATGCAACTTATTATTCAACCTCACTTGCTAGAGGCTGTGTTCTATCTTCATGCAGTTATGTAAAAATATTCTATAATTCAATTAACATAACTGATGGAATGTCAACCAATACCTATGCTTGTTACTTTAGTAGTTGCACGGATATTGATTTAAAGAACAACAATTTCGTACTTGATGGTTGCGATAATGGCTATTCCATTTACAATTCTGGCTCAACAAGTATCACAAGCGATTATAATAACCTTTACTCAACAGGAACAAATCTGGGATACTGGAATGCTGATGTTATAGATTTATCGGCATGGCAAACAGCAAGCAGTTTAGATGCTAATTCTTTGTCAGTTGATCCATATTTTGTAAACGATACTAATCTTCATGCACGATCAATTTATTTAGATAATGCCGGAACACCAATCTCATCTGTTTCAACCGATATTGATGGCGAACAGAGAAGTACTACAAACCCTGATATTGGAGCTGATGAATTTACAGGTATCGATTTAAGGCTTGCAGGAAATTATACCATCGGCGGTACAAGCCCCGATTACACAACAATTTCGGAAGCAGTGACATATTTGACAAGTTTTGGAATTTCAGGTACTGTTAGTTTTAACATCCGCACGGGAACTTACAATGAGCAGGTTTCAATTGACTTGATTGCTGGAGTATCTTCAAATGATACAATTGTTTTTCAATCGGAAACAGGTGCAGATGTAACAATGACCTACGAACCAACAAGTTCAGATAATTATATTGTTAAGTTCAATGGATGCGATTTTATTTCATTCAAAGGAATTACATTTGAAGCAACTGGAACTACAAATGGAGGGATATTTGATTTCAGGGATGGTTCGGATTATATTACAATAGATAGTAATGAAATCTATGGCATAAATATTAGTGGCAATTCATCTACCAATACAATTATACATGCCCAGCCGCCCCATACAAATGGCAATATAAGAATCATAAATAACGACATCTATTATGGAGCCTATGCAATAGACTTCCCTGGTGATATTGCCAATAATTGCAGCAACAATATTATTTCAAATAATATTATTCGAGACTTCAATTATTATGGAATAAAAGTTCACAATCAGGATTCTATGACCATATCTGGAAATCAAATAATTGCAAAAAAAACCGGAGGATACGAAACCCAGTATGGTATAGAATTTAAAGCTTCAAATGGAGAGAATATTATTTCGTCAAACGAAATCGTGCTCTATGGAAGTAATTGGAACACTGGTATGAGTTTGGACTTGAATAATAGTCTAAGCGGAAGCGAAAATTTTGTTGTGAATAATACAATATCCTGCCAAAACGCATCCAATATTACTTGGGGAATGTTAGTTAGCGCAAAGTACACAAATATCTATTACAATTCAATTAATGTTCTTGATGGTAATGCCTCTTCAAGCGCAGCATTTTACCTTAATCAAGTATCAAATACTAATATTAAAAACAATATCTTTGCTTTCACATCAGGATCAAATAGTGGGTTTGCCTTTTATAACGACAATTCATCAAATTCGTTTATAAGCGATTATAACGATCTGTACTCGACAGGAACAAATCTGGGCTATTGGAATGCTAATGTAGCAGATTTATCAGCCTGGCAAACTGCAAGTGGTTTGGATGCAAACTCAGTTTCAGCAAATCCTTTATTTGCTGCAGATACAAACTTACATGCAAATTCTCCTGCCTTAGATGGTCAAGCTACACCAATAGCTTCAATCACTTTAGATATCGACGGAGATATCAGGGATGCAACAAACCCGGATATTGGAGGTGATGAATTTACAGTTGTTCCTTTAGCAGGAGGTACATACACTATCGGTGGTACAAACCCGGATTATCCAACAATTTCAGATGCTGTAAATGATCTAAAAGTAAAACCTATATCTGGTCCTGTGAGCTTCAATATCCGTACAGGAACCTACAACGAGCAGGTTTCAATAAAAGCAATTTATGGAGCTTCGACTACAAACACGGTAACTTTTCAGCCCGAAACAGGTGTTGCTGTTACGATGACCTACGAACCAACATACACGAACAATTATATTGTTCAGTTCGACGGTGCCGATTATCTTACATTTAAAAATATGACATTTACTGCTACAGGAACTTCATATGGTCGGGTTTTCGATTTTGAGGATGGAAGCCATTATATTACTCTTGATAGTAATGTTGTTAATGGAATTAGTACGACTTCAACAAGTGACGATTTGGCTGTAGTTCACTCAATGTCAGGTACTGAAAATGACTATATTACAATTTCGAATAATGAAATTAACAATGGTTCATACGGTATGTGCATATACGGAAGTAGTATGTCAAATTTGGAATTGGCAAATATCATTGAAAATAATATTATTCAGGATTTTCATTATTATGGAATGTGTTTATATTATTTCGATTCGCTTTTGCTTTCTTCAAATGAGATTTATGCAAAATCGACTGGTGGTAATAGCTTACAATTTGGAATTGAAGCCGGCTTTTGCTATAATAGAAGTTTGGTTTCAAAAAATAAAATTCGTGTTAACTCAACATCAAATAATCAAGGAATATATTTGTCTAGTTTTGATGGAACATTGGGCAACGAAAATCTGGTAATTAATAATTTCGTTTCCTGCCACAATTCAAGTTCGTCTAGTCATGGAATTTGGGCTAGCAATTGCAGTTATATAAAATTCTACTACAATTCTATAAATATTACTGACGGGGATATAGATGGAAAGGCTTTCATAGCAAGCTTTTGCGGTAATATTGAGCTGCAAAACAACATTTTAGCAAACACCAAAACAGGAGGTGGATATGCAATATATACTGAAAACACATCAACTTTCTCTAATAGCGATTATAACGATTTATATACAGAAGGTACTTTTCTTGGAAGATGGTATAATACTTATTGCACTGACTTATCTGCATGGCAATCAGCAATCTCAAAAGATGCCAACTCAGTCTCTGCCGATCCTTTTTTCGAATCGGATACAAACCTACATGCCAACGCAGTATCTTGCAACAACACGGCAACACCAATTGCCGGAATCACCGAAGATATAGATGGCGAAAGTCGCGATGCTTCGACACCTGACATTGGTGCAGACGAATACTATATTACACCACTTTCCGGAATTTACACCATTGGTGGCACAAATCCCGACTATGCAACAATAGCTGCAGCAGTAAACGATTTAGGAATAACATCTATTGATGGACATGTTTATTTTAATATCCGCACAGGAACCTACTACGAGCAGGTTTCTATTGAAAGAATCTGGGGTGCAAACGAATCGAACACAGTAACTTTCCAGCCCGAAAGCGGTGCAAGTGTAACAATGACCTTTGAACCAACAAGCACAGACAATTACATCGTTCAATTCGACGATGCCGATTATGTTACTTTTAAAAACATGACATTTACAGCTACCGGAACAGATTATGGAGGGGTTTTCCTTTTTAATGATGGAAGTAACTGTATTACACTTGACAGTAATATTATCAACGGTATTAGTACAACATCAACAAGTGGATGCGAAGTATTAAGTTCTGCTAATTCAAGTGAAAACAACCATATTACAATTTCAAACAATGAAATAAATAATGGTTCGAATGGAATATATCTGGAAGGTGAAAGTCTATCAAATCTTGAAGAAGGAAATGTTATTTTCAATAATACCATTCAGGATTTTCATTTTTATGGAATGATTCTAATTTCTCAAGACTCTATTTCAGTTTTATCTAACACAATAATTTCTAAATATAGCGGTGGATATTCCACACAATATGGAATTTCTGCTAGCTATTGCGATAACAATTGCGATTATAGTAATAACGTTATTATCATGAAAGCGAGTTCAATCAATTATGGAATGTATTTCCACTACTGCGAGGGTACATCGGGAAATGAAAATCTTGTTTCGAACAATTTTATTTCAACACAAAATTCTACATCAACAACAAAAGGAATTTTTTTGGGGAATAATAAATATACAAATATTTATCACAACAGTGTAAACATTACAGATGGTAATACTTCAAGTAGTGCATTTTATAATGAAACGAGTTCAAGTATTTTTTTGAGAAATAATATTTTTGCAAATACAAAAACTTCCGGTGGATATGCAATTTACTATTATAATACTTCCAGTATCCATAGCGATTATAATTGTTTATTTACCGAAGGTACAAATCTTGGCTATTTGGGAGGCAACCGTACAACATTAGCACAATGGCAATCATACAGTGTAGATGCTAACTCCGTTTCAGTCGATCCATTCTTCGAATCGGATACTAATTTGCATGCAAACGCTGTTGCTTGTAATAATACAGCAACTCCTATTGCCGGAATCACCACAGACATTGACGGAGAAGCCCGCGATGCCTCAACTCCTGATATGGGGGCAGACGAATATTACATAACACCACTTGCCGGAACTTACACCATTGGTGGCATAAATCCCGACTATGCAACAATAGCTGCAGCAGTAAACGATTTAAGAATTACACCAATTGATGGTCATATTTACTTTAATATTCGCGACGGTGTATATAATGAGCAGGTATCGATTGAAAGAATTTATGGAGCAAGCGAATCAAATACTGTAACTTTCCAACCTGTAACAGGAGCTTCGGTTACTATGACTTACGAACCAACAAGCTCAGACAACTACATTGTTCAGTTTGACGATGCCGACTATGTTACCTTTAAAAATATGACATTTACTGCAACAGGAACAGACTATGGTAGAGTTTTCGATTTCTTAGATGGTAGCCATTATATTACTATTGATGGCGATACGATAAATGGAATTTATACAAGCTCCTTTGCACATTTTCTTGCTGTGATTTATTCTAATTCAGGAACAGAAAACAATCATGTTTCAATTACAAATAATAAGATTAATAATGGGTCATATGGATTATATTTCGCTGGAATTGGTACATCAGATTTTGAAACAGGAAATTTAGTTAGTAATAATGAATTTATTGATTTTAACTATTCTGGCATATATCTATATTGTCAGGATTCAATCAATGTAAATTCAAATAATATTTATGCAAAATCTAGTGGAGGAAATAGTTCACAATACGGACTTAATGTATCTTATACAGATAATTCAAGTATATTTTCTAAAAACAAAATCAGAGTAAATGCTACAGCTTCGAATTATGGAATATCTCTGAATAATTGTGATGGAACTTCAGGAAATGAAAATCAAATTGTAAATAATCTTATTTCCTGCCATAATTCGAGTAATACAAGCTACGGTATTAATATTTCATCATGTACTTGGCTAAATATCTATTATAACTCTGTAAATATTACAGATGGAATTTCTCCTTATAGCTCTGCTATGTATGCTCCTAATGGTAGCAATATAGAAATACAAAACAATATTTTTGCCAATACCAAATCTTCAGGTGGAGGATATGCAATTTATACATATAGCACTACAAATATTACCCTAAGTGATTATAATGATTTATATAGCGAAGGTACTAATCTTGGAAAATGGTATAATACTAATTGCACTGACTTATCTGCATGGCAATCAGTCAGTTCTAAAGATGCAAATTCAATTTCCATTGACCCAATGTTTACATCGGATACCGATTTGCACACAAATGCATTGCAATGCTACGGCACAGCAAATCCAATAGCCTCGGTAACCGATGATATCGATGGTGAACTACGTGAAGCTTTGACACCTGAGATTGGAGCTGATGAGTTTGAACTAACATCATTGGCGGGTACTTATACAATTGGAGGAACAAATCCTGATTTCACATCAATTGCCGATGCAGTAAACGAACTAAGAATAAAACCTATTTCTGGCAATGTTATATTTAATATCCGAACAGGAACCTACAACGAACAAGTTTCCATTGAGACAATTTATGGAGTTTCGGCTACAAACACAGTAACTTTCCAGCCCGAAACTGGAGCCTCGGTTACAATGACATACGAACCAACAAGTACAGACAACTATGTGGTTCAGTTCCATGATGCAGACTATGTTACTTTTAAAAATATGACATTTACGGCTACAGGAACAGATTATGGACATGTTTTTGATTTCAAAGATGGTAGCAATTATATTACCCTCGATAGTAATATTATTAATGGAATTTACATAAGTTCGACAAATACTAATTTCGCTACATTATATTCTAGTGTAAATACTGAAAACGACCATATAACAATTACAAATAATGAAATTTATTATGGATCATACGGAATGTACCTGTATGGTATGAACGCAGCAAATCTTGAAGAGGCTTGTGTAATCAGCAATAATACGATACAGGATTTCCATTTTCATGGAATGTATATCCAATATTTCGAGTCGCTACAATTAAGCTCAAATGAGATTTATGCAAAAACGACCGGAGGAAATGATACGCAATATGGTGTTTATGCAGCAAATTGTGATAATGGAAGTGAGTTTACAAAAAATATAATCAGGGTAAATGCTACTAATAGTAATTATGGTTTGTATCTCAAATATTGCGACGGACCAGCCTATGATAGAAACCATATAATCAATAATTTCATTTCATGTCACAATTCATCCACATACAGTTATGGAATTTATTCTAATAGCAACACTTACATTAATTTCTATTACAACTCGGTAAATATTACTGATGGTAATTCATCGTATGGAAATGCATTCTACGCAAATAGTGGAAATAACATCACTTTGCAAAACAACATTTTTGCAAACACCAAAACTTCGGGTGGTTATGCTATTTATACAAACGGTGGTTCGAATATAATAGCCAGCGACTACAACAATCTATATACAGAAGGCACATATCTTGGATATTATTGGACAGGTAATAGGACAGATTTATCAGCATGGCAATCGACAAGTAACAAAGATGCAAACTCAGTTTCGGTAGATCCTTTTTTCGAATCGGATACAAATCTACATGCCAACGCAGTAGCTTGCAACAACACAGCAATACCTATTTCAGGAATTACAGAAGATATTGACGGAGAAGCAAGAGATGCTTCAACTCCAGATATGGGGGCTGATGAATATTACATAACACCACTTGCCGGAACTTATACCATTGGTGGAACAAATCCCGACTATGCAACAATAGCTGCAGCAGTAAACGATTTAAGAATAACACCAATCGACGGACATGTTTATTTTAACATTCGCACCGGAAACTACAACGAGCAAGTCTCGGTAGAAAGAGTCTGGGGTGCCAGCGAGGCAAACACCGTAACTTTCCAGCCAGAAAGTGGAGCAGATGTTACAATAACTTACGAACCAACAAGCTCAGCAAACTATGTTGTTCAGTTCGACGATGCCGATTATCTTATTTTCAAAAATATGACATTCACGGCTACGGGAACATACAACGGTAGAGTTTTTGATTTTCTTGACGGAAGTCATAATATTACTCTTGATAGTAATATTATTAATGGTATTAGTGCAACATATACAAGTACGAATTTGGCTGTTATTTATTTGGCTTCTTCAACCGAGAATAACCATATTACAATTTCTAATAATGAAATCAACAATGGTTCATATGGATTATACTTATTTGGAACTAGTACTTCAAATCTTGAACAGGCTTGTGTAATTAGCAACAATATAATTCAGGATTTCCATTCTTATGGAATGTATTTATATAATCTGGATTCAGTTGTTGTAAGTTCAAATCTTATTTCGGCTAAATTGACAGGTGGAAATAGTACCCAGTATGGAATTTATGCCCGATATTGCGATAATGGAAGTGAGTTTTCTAAAAACAATATCAGAGTATATGCTAGTACAACAAATTATGGAATGTACATATATAACTGTGATGGGACATCAGGAGATGAAAATCATATAGTTAATAATTTTGTTTCAACACATTATTCCACCGGCACATCTTACGGAATTTATTCATATACAAATATTTACACCAATTTTTATCACAACTCTGTAAATATTACAGATGGTAATTCTTCAAGTTATGCGTTTTATAATTATACAGGTTCATATATTGTATTGAAGAATAATATTTTCGCTAATACGCAAATTTCAGGAGGTTATGCAATTGGTAACTATAATACTTCCGGTATTAGCGAAAGCGATTATAATTGTTTATATACTGAAGGTACTTATCTTGGATATTGGTCAGGTAGCAAATCAACTTTAGCTAATTTTCGATCTGCGAGCGGAAAAGATGCAAACTCAGTTTCTGTAGATCCATTATATGTTAGCGATACCGACTTGCATGCAAGAGCTAACGATATTGACAGTGCTGCAATATTCATTTCTGCATATACAGAAGATATTGATGGAGATAGTAGAAATTCCACATATCCCGATATTGGAGCAGATGAGTTCGATTATCTCAATTTTTCTTTTGCAGGAGTTTATACTATTGGAGGAACAAATCCCGACTTTCTAACTGTAAAACAAGCAGCCAATGACTTGTACAAATATGGAATGTCGGCATCTGTAACATTTAATATCCGTACAGGAACCTATTACGGACAATTTATAATCCGCAATATTCCAGGCGCTTCTGCTACTGATACTGTTGTATTTCAGGCAGAAGACGGAGCCGATGTAACAATTACTTTTGAACCTACTATGATATTCAATTATGTTGTTCAGTTTGATGGGGCAGAATATGTTACATTTAAAAATTTAACCTTTACTGCTACAGGAACAAGCTACGGTTATGTTTTTGATTTCGAAGAAGGATGCAATTATATCACTCTTGATAGTAATATTATTAATGGTATTGTTACATCATCAACAGATTCAAAATTAGTAGTATTACATTCTGCTCCATCAGCCGAAAACGACCATATAACAATAACAAACAATGAAATAAACAATGGTTCGTCCGGAATGTCCTTTAATGGCACTACATCAAATCTTAAAGAGTTTTATTTAATTAGCAATAATACAATTCAGGATTTCCATTGTTGTGGAATACATCTATCTTATTTTGACTCAGTCCAGGTAAGATCAAACGAGATATATGCAAAAACAAGTGGAGGAAATTCTGAACAATCTGGAATTTCTGCATTTAATTGCGATAATAACAGTAATATTTTAAAAAATAAAATCAGAGTAAATGCCACTTCAACAAACACAGGTATATATCTAAACTACTGCGACGGAACATTAAGTGATAGATTTTTAGTTGCTAACAATTTCATATCATGTCACAATTCAACATCATTCAGCTATGGAATATATTCTTTCAATAGTAATTATCTGAATTGTTACCACAATTCTATTAATGTTACTGATGGAACGTCTTATGGTGGGAGAGCAATGTATTTAAACGGAGGTAGCAATATTGAACTTTTGAATAATATTTTTGCAAATACTTCAGAAGGTTACGCCATTTATACATCTAGTTATCCAAACATATCGGTAAGTAATTATAACAATTTATTTACTGAAGGTACAAATATTGGATACTGGAATAGCTCAAATCACATATCATTATTTGATTGGCAAAGAAATACAGGTAATGATGTCAACTCAGTTTCAATCGATCCGTTTTTCGAATCGGATACTAATCTGCATGCAAATTCCGCAGGTTGTAACAACACTGCAACTCCAATTTCAGGAATAACTGATGATATTGATGGAGAAACCCGAGATACCTTAACTCCTGATATAGGTGCAGACGAATATTACAAAACTACACTTTCAGGAGTTTATACAATCGGTGGTGCAAATCCCGACTATGCAACAATTGCTTCAGCTGTAAATGACTTAAGAATTAAACATGTAAATGGGCATCTATATTTTAATATTCGTGATGGCGTTTACAACGAACAAGTTTCAATAAAACGAATTTGGGGAGTAAACGAAACGAACACTGTAACATTCCAACCTGAATCTGGAACTTCGGTTACGATGACTTACGAACCAACAAGCACAGACAATTATATTGTCCAGTTTGATGATGCAGATTATGTAATATTTAAAAATATGACTTTCTGTGCAACGGGGACAACTTTCGGACGAGTTTTCGATTTCCTTGATGGTAGCAATAATATTACCATTGAAAATGACACTATAATTGGTCTTTCTACCTCTCTTCCTAGTGATTGGTGTGCAGTAGTATATTCCGGAGATCAAACTAGAAATAACAATATAAATATCCTTAATAACGAAATTATTAATGGTTCAATTGGAATAAACTTTCAAGGATATCATACTACTATACCTGATGTCTCAATCAGAATTTACAACAATCAGATATATGATTTTTCAGCATATGGGATTAGAATTGTATATCTTGATTCAGTTAATATTTGTTTGAATGAAATGTATTCAAAATCAAATGGCGGATACTCAACACAATATGGTATATATTGCTCGGGCTGTGATAATTCGTCTATAATTTCTAGGAATAAAATCCAGGTAAATGGAAGTTCGAGTAACTATGGCATGTATTTTCACGCTTGCGATGGTATTACGGGCGACGAAATTTTGGTTGCTAACAATTTTGTTGTAACAAAAAATGCAACTTCTACGGTTTATGGAATTCATCCTACTTCAAGTACTCATTTTAAAATATATCATAATTCGGTAAATGTAACAGATGGAAGTACATTCAGCTCTGCATTATATGTAGCTAATGGAAGCAACTTCGATGTTCAAAACAATATTTTGACAAATACCAAATCTTCCGGTGGAGGCTATGCTATTTATACAAATTCTACTACAAACATTTCTGTATGCGACTATAACGACCTTTATAATGAAGGCTCTTATCTTGGGAAATGGGGCACTTCGAATAAAACAGATTTAACTGCATGGCAATCAGCAAGCAGTATGGATGCCAACTCAGTTTCAGTGGATCCATACTTTGAATCGGATACAAATCTGCATGCAAATGCAATAGCTTGCAACAATACTGCAACTCCTATTGCCGAAATTACTGAAGACATTGACGGAGAAGCCAGAGATGCCTCAACTCCTGATATGGGGGCTGATGAATATTATATTACACCACTTTCAGGAATTTATACCGTTGGTGGCACAAATCCTGATTATGCAACTATTGCACTTGCCGTAAACGATTTAAGAATTAAACCAATCGAAGGCCATGTATATTTTAATATTCGCGATGGTGTTTATAATGAACAAGTTTCAATAAGTAGAATTTGGGGAGCAAGCGATTCTAATACCGTAACTTTCCAGCCCGAAAATACCGATTCGGTAACAATAACTTACGAACCAACAAGTACAGATAATTACATCGTTCAGTTCGACGATGCCGATCATGTTACTTTTAAGAATATGACTTTCACTGCAACAGGAACTTCTTATGGTAGAGTTTTCGATTTTCTTGACAACAGCCATTATATTACACTTGATAGTAATGTTGTTAATGGTATTGTTACAACAGCAACAGGTCTCAACTTAGCAGTAATTCACTCAGCTTCATCTACAGAAAACGACCATATAACAATTTCAAATAATGAAATAAATAATGGTTCGTACGGGATGTACCTGTATGGTAAGAGTACATCAGATTTTGAAGAGGCATGTGTAATTAGCAATAATACGATACATGATTTCCACAATTATGGAATCTACATCCACCTTTTCGATTCACTCCAATTAAACTCTAACGAGATATATGCAAAAACAACAGGTGGAAACAGCATACAATATGGAGTTTATGCACATTCATGCAAAAATGGAAGTGAGTTTACAAAAAACAGAATCAGGGTAAATGCCAGTTCTGAAAACTATGGTTTCTCTCTCAATGCTTGTAACGGAACATCAGCAGAAAAGAACCAGGTAATCAATAATTTTATCTCCTGCCATAATTCAAGTTCAATAAGCTATGGAATTTATTCAAATTCAAATAGTTATAATGATTTTTATCACAATTCGATAAATGTTACCGATGGTAGTTCATCAAGTGGAAGAGCATTCTGCGCTATCAGTGGAAGTAATATCACTTTGCAGAACAACATTTTTGCAAACACCAAAACATCGGGAGGTTATGCAATTTATACAAACAGTACTTCAAATATTACAGCCAGCGACTATAACGATCTATATGCCGAAGGCTCATATCTTGGATATTGGTATAATTCTAATAAATCAACTCTGGCACAATGGCAAACAGCAAGCTCGAAAGATGCAAATTCAGTTTCAGTAGATCCTTTCTTCGAATCAGATACAAATCTTCATGCCAATGCAGTAGCATGTAACAATACGGCAACACCAATTGCAGGAATCACTACAGACATTGATGGCGATGCCCGCGATGCCTCAACTCCGGATATGGGTGCAGACGAATACTATATTACACCACTTTCAGGAATTTACACAATTGGTGGAACAAACCCCGATTATGCTACTCTCACAGCAGCAGTAAACGATTTAAGAATCACACCAATAGATGGACATATTAATTTTAATATTCGCACAGGAACCTACAACGAGCAAGTTTCGATAGAAAGAGTCTGGGGTGCTTCGGAATCGAACACCGTAACTTTCCAAGCAGAAACAGGAGCAGACGTAACAATAACATACGAGCCAACAAGCTCAGACAATTATGTAGTTCAGTTTGACGATGCCGATTATGTTACTTTTAAGAATATGACTTTCACTGCAACAGGAACTTCTTATGGTCGTGCATTTGATTTTAAAGATGGCAGCCACAATATTACACTCGACAGTAATAATGTAAATGGAATATCAACAACATCAACAAGTGCGAATGTGGCAGTAATTTATTCAGCAAGTGGAACTGCGAACAATAACATTTCGATTACAAATAATAATTTCAATTACGGTTCATTTGGAATTTATCTAAGTGGAACAAGTACTTCAAATCATGAAACAGGAAATGTAATTACTAATAATACTTTACAAGATTTTCATCAAAATGGAATGATCTTGTTTTATCAGGATACAATTAATATTTCTTCAAATATTGTGTATGCAAAAGGTAGTGCCGGAAATAGTACGCAATTTGGAATTCAGGCAATCAGTTGCGATAATTCTAGCTCTTTCTCAAAAAATAAAATCAGGGTATATGCCAGCTCGACAAACTATGGATTATATTTAAGCGCATCCGACGGAACTTCCGGAAATGAGAATCTAATTGCTAATAATTTTATATCATGCCATGGTTCTGGCACAAATAGTTATGGAATTTATACCACGTCCAGCAATTATTTGAACTTATATCATAATTCTGTAAATGTTACAGATGGCAGTAGTTCAAATGGATATGCATTAAATCTCAATTCCGGCAGTAACATAGAACTACAAAACAACATTTTTGCAAATACCAAAACCTCAGGTGGTTATGCTATTTATACAAACAGCACATCGAATATTGTTGCAAGCGATTATAACGATTTATATACCGAAGGCTCAAATCTTGGATATTGGTCAGGTAACCGTACAACTTTGGCTAATTGGCAATCATATAGCGGAAAAGATGCAAACTCAGTTTCAACCGATCCGTTTTATGTTTCTGATACCGATTTGCATGCAAGATCTTCTGTAGTTGATAGTGCTGCAACACCAATGGTTGAAATTACTGATGATATTGATGGCGACGCCCGTGATGCAACTTATCCTGATATGGGTGCCGATGAGTTTGATTATGTAGATCTGACTATGGCAGGATTATATACTATTGGAGGAACAAATCCTGATTTTACCTCAATACTCTCTGCGGTAGATGATATCGTACGTTTTGGAATATCCGATTCGGTAATATTTGAAATTAGAGAAGGAACTTATATCGAACAGGTTTCTATTGAAGATATTCCTGGTAGTTCGGTGAGTAATTATGTTGTTTTCAGGCCTGAAAATACCGATTCAGTAGAAATGACTTACACACCAACAAGCACTGATAACTATATAGTTCAGTTCGATGGTGCCGATTATGTTACATTCCAAAATATGACATTTACGGCTACCGGAACATCATACGGAAGAGTTTTCGATTTTAAAGGTGAAAGCCACTATATAACAATAGACAGCAGTATTATAAATGGAATTAGTACAACATCAATAAGTACAAATTTATCGACAATATATTCCGCTTCTTCAACCGAAAACGACCATATCACAATTTCAAATAATGAAATAAATAATGGCTCGTACGGAATGTATTTTTATGGTATGAGCACATCAAATCTTGAACAGGCTAATATAATCAGCAATAATACAATTCAGGATTTCCATTATTATGGAATGTTTCTGTATTATTTCGATTCGCTCCAATTAAGTTCAAATGAGATTTATGCAAAATCAAGTGGTGGATATAGCACACAATATGGTATTTATGCTGCATATATTGATAACTCAAGTTTAATAGCTAAAAACAAAATCAGAGTAAATGCTACATCTGTAAATTATGGAATGTATTTATATTACTGTGATGGTAGTTCAGGAAACGAAAATCAGTTTATTAACAATTTTGTCTCTACTTATAATTCCACCTCAACTACATATGGAATTTATACCTACAATGGTAATTTTTTGAATATTTATCATAATTCTGTAAATATTACAGATGGCAATACTTCAAGTACTGCATTTTATAATTATACCGGTAGTAATGTCTCATTGCAAAACAACATTTTCGCCAATACGAAAACTTCGGGCGGATATGCAATTTATAATTATAACACTACAGGTATAATTCTTAGCGATTATAACGATTTATATACCGAAGGCACATATCTTGGCTATTGGTCGGGAAATCGTTCTACATTGGCACAATGGCAATCAGCCAGCTCGAAAGATGCAAACTCGGTTTCTGTAGATCCGTTCTTTACCTCTGCTACCGACCTGCATGCAAATGCAGTAGGCTGCGATGGCCAGGCAAATCCAATTGTAGGAATCACCTATGATATTGATGGAGAATCAAGAGACGCAACAAATCCTGATATTGGTGCCGATGAGTTTTATATTACACCGCTCGCCGGAGTTTATACTATTGGTGGCACAAATCCGGACTATGCAACAATCGCACTTGCTGTGAACGACTTAAGAGTAAGGCCTGTAACAGATAATGTTACATTTAATATACGTACCGGAACCTACAACGAGCAGGTTTCGATAGAAACTATTTATGCTACATCACCAACTTATTCCGTTACATTCCAGCCCGATACCGGACATCAGGTTGTTATCACATACGCACCAACAAGCACTGACAACTATATAGTTCAGTTCGACGATGCCGATTATGTTACATTTAAGAATTTAACATTTACGGCTACAGGAACCACTTACGGAAGGGTTTTCGATTTTAAAGATGGAAGCCATTATATTACTCTTGATAATAATACTATTAATGGTATTTCAACAAACTTATCGGCAGATAATTTAGTAGTAATTCATGCAACCTCAGGTACTGAAAATGATAATATTACAATTACTAATAATGAAATTAATTATGGATCGTATGGAATGTATTTAAGAGGAATTAGCGCTTCAAATCTTAACACTGAAAATGTAATTACAAATAATATTATTCAAGATTTTTCTCATTATGGAATATATCTGTATTACTTCGATTCCGTAATTGTTTCATCAAACGAAATTTATGCAAAATCGACTGGAGGACATGCAAATCAGTATGGCATTTATGCTGCTTATTGCGATAATGGAAGTGAGTTTTATAAAAACAATATCAGGGTAAATGGTACGTCTGCAAATTTTGGTATATATCTGTACTATTGTGACGGGACATCAGGAAAAGAAAACTGTATAGTTAATAATTTCATCTCTACTCATAACTGTACTTCCAATTCCAACGGAATTTATTCGACCCAGAATAACTATTTGAACATCTATCATAACAGTGTAAACGTTACGGATGGTAACACTTCGAGTAAAGTTTTATATAACTACTACGGAGGAAATATCTCCTTGCAAAACAATATTTTTGCCAATACAAAAACTTCCGGCGGATATACAATTTATAATACTTCCAGCACTGGAATTACCGAAAGTGATTATAACGATCTTTACACCAAAGGTTCATATATTGGATACTGGAATGGTTCAAATCGTACCACCTTATCAAGCTGGCAATCGTATAGCGGAAAAGATGCCAACTCTATTTCGGTTGATCCATACTTTGTCTCTGATACCAATTTGCATGCTGCCTCAATTCACATAGACGGGCAGGCAAACCCGATAGCAGGGATCAGCGAAGATATTGATGATGAACAGAGAGACCCGAGCAATCCTGATATTGGTGCCGATGAGTTCTCATTATCGCCGCTGGCAGGTACATATTACATAGGAGGCGTAAGTCCGGATTATGCGACATTTAGCGAAGCAGTTTACGATTTGAATACACGTCCGGTAGAAGAAGCAGTTATTTTTAAAGTGAGGGATGGTTTGTATAACGAACAGTTTTCAATAAAAACTATTTATGGTGTTTCCGAAATTAATACCGTAACATTCGAGCCGGATACATCATCGGATGTAACTGTTACTTATGCTCCAACAAGCAGCGACAACTATATAGTTCAGTTCGACGATGCAGATCATGTAACCTTCAAAAACATTACGTTTACAGCAACAGGTTCTTCTTATGGTAGAGTTTTTGATTTTCTTGATGGCAGCCATAATATAAGCATTGAGGGAAATACAATAAATGGAATTGTTACCACATCAATCAGTGAAAATCTTGCTGTGATATATTCATATACTGGAACAGAAAATAATTTTGTTTCAATTGAAAATAATGACATTAATAATGGTTCAACTAGTTTGTTTTTATATGGAGCAAATAGTTCTGATCCTGAAGAGGCATGCAATATTAGTAATAATACAATCCAGGATTTCCATTATAGGGGAATATATATACAATATTTTGATTCTGTGCGGGTAATTTCAAATACTATATTTGCAAAGTCTTCCGGAGGCCATAGTACACAATTTGGATTTGTTCCAGGATATTGCAGCAATCAAAGCCTGTTTGAGAAAAATGAAATTCGAGTTAATGCATCAAGTGTAAATTATGGAATATACTTATCTCATAGTGATGCAACTGCAGGAACCGAAAATCTATTGATAAATAACTTTGTTTCAACACATAACTCAACTTCAACCACTTATGGTATTTATCAATATTACTGCGACTATCTGAAAGTTTATCACAATAGTGTAAACATTAGTGATGGTAATAGTTCCAGTGCAGCATTTTATAGCTATTCCGGTAGTAATGTTACTCTGAAAAACAACATCTTTGCAAATACAAAAACATCCGGCGGATATGCAATTTATAGTTACAATACTTCCGGAATTACTGAGAGCAACTATAATAATCTTTACACCGAAGGTTCAAATCTTGGCTACTGGTCTGGAAATCGCACAAATTTAACTAACTGGCAATCAGGAAGCGGCAAAGATGCCAACTCGGTTTCTGCCGATCCTATCTTTACTTCTGATACTGATTTACACGCCTTCTCAATTCATTGCGACGGACAAGCAAACTCAAGTCTTGGAATTACAGAAGATATTGATAATGAACAAAGAAACAATAGCAATCCTGATATTGGAGCCGATGAGTTCTATATTCCGCCAATGGCAGGAGTTTATACAATTGGTGGACTTAATCCGGATTATAGCACAATTGCAGCGGCTGTTTCCGATTTAAATACCAGACCTGTGATAGGACAAGTTATTTTCAATATTAGAACAGGTACTTACAGCGAACAAATTTCAATAAGCACTATTTATGGCGTTTCTGCAACAAATAGAGTTACTTTTCAACCCGATGATACAGCTTCTGTAACAATCACTTTTGAGCCAACAAGTAGCAACAACTATATTGTTCAGTTCGACGATGCCGACTATGTAACATTCCGTAATCTTACATTTACTGCAACAGGTGCATCTTATGGAAAAGTTTTCGATTTAAAAAACGAAAGCCATTATATTACCTTAGATGGAAATACTCTTAATGGTATTTCAACCACATCAACAAATGCAAATTTGGCGGTAATTTATTCTGCCTCCGGAACTGCCAATGATGGTTTTACCATTACTAACAATACAATAAACGATGGTTCATATGGAATTTATTCCTATGGAACAAGCACGTCAAATCTTGATGCTGAAAATGAGATTAGCTATAATACAATTCAGGATTTTCATTACGAGGGAATTTGTCTCTATTATTTCGATTCTGTACAAGTTTATTCAAATTCAATAAGCTCAAAATCATTAGGAGGATATGGTACTCAATATGGTATATATTCCGTATATTGCGACAATGGTAGTATGTTCTCGAAAAATATAATTCGTGTAAATGCAACAGGCTCAAACTATGGAGTTTATCTATATTATTGTGATGGAACTATCGGAAATGAAAATCAATTTGTAAACAATTTTATTTCAACTCATAATTCCACTTCAACAAGCTACGGAGTTTATATTAACACTTGTAGCTATTTGAACCTATATCACAACAATGTAAACATTACTGATGGTAATACTTCAAGTTCGGCAATATATAATTACAACGGAAGTAATATCACATTACAAAACAACATTTTTGCAAACACAAAAACATCTGGAGGATATTCTATTTATACAAACAGTACATCAAACATTGTAACGAGCGACCACAACGACCTTTTCGCCGAAGGTTCAAACCTCGGTTATTGGTCAGGAAATAGGACAGACCTATCGCAATGGCAGTCAGCAAGTAGCAAAGATGCAAACTCGGTTTCAGGAGATCCTCTATTTACAGCAGATACTAATTTGCATGCAAATGCAAATGTTTGTGATGGGCAAGCAATGCCAATTGTTGGATTATTAGACGATATTGATGGAGAACAGAGAGATGCAAGTAATCCGGATATTGGAGCTGACGAATTCTACAAAACACCTCTTGCCGGCACCTACACAATTGGCGGTGCAAGCCCCGATTATGCAACTTTAAGCGATGCTGTTGATGATTTACGAATTAAATCAGTATCAGGTGATGTTTATTTCAAAATGCGAGAAGGAACATACCACGAGCAGGTTTCGATAGAACAAGTATATGGTGTAACACCTGAATTTTCGGTTACTTTCGAGCCTGAAAACTCCGATTCGGTTGCAATAACTTTTGCACCTACAAGCTCGGCAAACTATATTGTGCAGTTCGACGATGCCGATTATGTTACTTTCCGTAACTTAACTTTTACTGCTACAGGTTCTTCATATGGCCGGGTATTTGATTTCCTTGACGGAAGCCAGCATATTACTATTGATAGTAACATAATAAATGGTTTGTCAGTCGTTACAACAAGTTCTAATTCTGCGGTCATTTATTCCTATTCAGGAACTGATAACAATAATACGACAATTACCAATAATACTATCAACAATGGTTCTTATGGTATTTATATAAATGGAACAAGTGAAACAGTTCTTGAACAAAATGTTGTGATAAGCAATAATGCAATTCATGACTTCCATTGTTATGGAATACGATTGCATTATTTTGATTCAATTCAAGTTAGCTCAAACGAAATTTATGCAAAAACGACAGGAGGCAATAGCACTCAATATGGTATTTGTGCTTACTATAACGACAATGGAAGTTCATTTTCGAAAAACAAGATTAGAGTGTATGCAAGTTCTTCAAATTATGGAATGTATTTTTATTATTGCGATGGTAGCTCAGGAAACGAAAATCTGCTAATAAATAATTTCATTTCTTGTCATAGTTCCAGTACAAACAGTTATGGAGTTTATACATATTATGGCAGCTATTTTAAATTCTATCATAATTCTGTGAATGTTACTGACGGAAATTCTTCAAATGGAAGGGCTTTGTATGTATATTACAGTAGTTATTTCGAATTGCTAAACAATATTTTCGCAAATACAAAAACTTCGGGTGGTTATGCAATTTATACGCAGAGTTCATCTTCCATCGCCAATAGCGATTATAACAATTTATATTCAGAAGGAAGCTATCTTGGATATTGGAGTGGTAACAGATCTAATATGGCACAATGGCAATCGGCAAGCAGTAAAGATGCAAATTCGGTTTCCGAAGATCCTGTGTTTGTTTCCGATACCGACCTTCATTCAGGTACTTATTTTTGCAATGGGCAGGCAATCCCAATAGCCGGAATTTCAGAGGATATTGATGGCGAAATCAGGCATTCCACAAATCCTGATATTGGTGCAGACGAGTTTTATATTACACCTATGTCAGGCGATTATACTATTGGAGGAACTAATCCTGACTATGCAACAATTGCTGAAGCAGTCCACGATTTGAATACCAGACCTGTTGAAGGAGATGTAAATTTCTTTCTGAGAGATGGAACCTTCAACGAGCAGGTTTCTATTGGAAGAATCTACAATTCGGCCAACTTCAATGTTATTTTCCAACCCGATATTAATGCAAATGTTAATATTACATTCGAACCAACCAGTTCAAACAATTATATTGTTCAGTTCGACGATGCCGATTATGTTACATTCCGCGATATTACTTTCGTGGCAACAGGAAGTTCATATGGTAGAATTTTCGATTTAAAAGATGAAAGTCATAATATTACTATTGAAGGAAACTTTTTAAACGGAATTAGTACAACATCTACCGGTGATAATCTTGCAGTTATTTATTCGGCAAGCGGAACAGCCAACAATAATATAGTTATAAACAATAACTTCATTGTTAATGGCTCATACGGATTATATCTATATGGAAAAAGTACATCTGATCTTGAAACAGGCTGTGAAATTTTATACAATAGTATTCAGGATTTTCACTATATGGGTTTATATACCTATTCGTTCGATTCAATTGTTGTTAATTCTAATCAGATTTATGCCAAATCTAATGGGGGATACAGTACTCAGTATGGAATATATGCTACATATTGCAAACATGGAAGTATTTTCTCTAAAAACAAAGTACAGGTAAATTCTACATCTTCAAACTACGGTATAAACTTAACCCATTGCGATGGAACTTCAGGCGAAGAAGTTTATCTTACAAACAATTCTGTATCATGCCACAAAGCAAGCTCAAATAGTTATGGATTGTCTTTAAATTCCTTGGATCATACAAAAGTTTATTTTAACTCGATAAATGTTACCGATGGAAGTAGTAGTGGAGGAAGAGCAGTATTCATTAGTTCAGGAAGTAATATCGATTTGCAAAACAATATTTTTGCAAATACTAAAGAGAGCTCCGGAGGTTATGCAATTTACACAAGCAGTACAAGTAATATTTCGGTAAGCGATTACAATGACCTATATACAAATGGCACGTATCTGGGATATTGGTACAATTCATACAAAACCAATTTGGCACTATGGCAATCGGCAAGCGGAAAAGATGAAAATTCAATTTCGGCCGATCCATTATTTGTTTCCGATTCTACATTGACACCTCAATCGTTTAAGTGCGACGGACAGGCAATTCCAATTGCAGCTATAGCTGACGATATAGATAATGTTGTGAGAGATGCTTCAAATCCTGACATTGGAGCTAAGGAGTTTTCAACTACATCGCTTGCAGGTACTTATACAATTGGCGGATTAAATCCTGACTATGCAACAATTAGCGAGGCTATTGCCGATATTAACAGTAATGCTGTTTCTGATAGTGTAACTTTCCTAATAAGGACAGGAACCTACAATGAGCAATTAAGCATTCAGAAAGTATATTACACCTCGAGTTCTAAATCTGTTACATTCATGCCAGATACATCAGCAGAAGTTACTATTACATATGAACCTACAAGCTCCGACAATTATATTGTTCAGTTTGATGACGCTGATTATATTACTTTCCAAAATCTTACATTCACAGCAACTGGTACTTCATATGGTAGAGTTTTCGATTTTCTTGACGAAAGCCATAACATTACTATTCAAGGAAATACGATTAATGGTATAAACACTACATCTTCAAGTACAAATACTATTGTATGTTATTCAGCCTCAGGAACCTCAAACAATAATATCACAATTTCTGACAATGATATTAACTACGGTTCATATGCAATCTATTTATATGGAACTAATTATACTAATCTGGAAAATAACAATGTTGTTATAAATAACACAATTCATGATTTTAGCTATATGGGATTATACTTCTACGGTCAGGATTCTATTTCAATCAGTTCTAATGAGATAATAGCTAAAACCAGTAATGGATACAGTCATAATTACGGTATTCATTTGACCTATTGCGACAATGCGTGTAATATCTCCAAAAACATAATAAAACTGTTTGCAAGCTCTTATAACTATGGCTTATACATGTATTATTGTGATGGAACTTTAGGAAACGAAATTATTGTATCAAACAATTTTGTGTCAAATCACAATTCAGGTAGTACAAGCTATGGAATTTTCCCTACAAGTTCCAATTATATTAAAATATATTATAATTCAGTGAATGTTACAGACGGCAGTTCTAGTGGTGGTAGTGCAATCTATGCAGCAAGCGGAAGTAATATTGAACTTAAAAACAATATTTTCGCAAATACGCAGGATTACCAGGGTGGTTATGCAATTTATTCAAATAGCACAAGCAATATTATATCAAGTGATTATAATGACTTTTATACCGAAGGCACTAATCTTGGATATTGGACGGGAAATAGGACAAATTTGGCACAGTGGCAATCGGCAAGTAGTAAAGATGCAAATTCTGTTTCCTCCGATCCATGGTATCTTTATTATACAGATTTACATGCACGCTCATCAGTTGTTGATAGTACAGCAAATCCAATTGCATCCATTACAACTGATATTGATGGTGATGCAAGAGATGCGAATTATCCAGATATTGGTGCCGACGAGTTCGATTATGTTGACATTTCCCTTGCAGGAATTTATTACATTGGCGGAGAAAATTATGATTATCCTACAATTGCCGATGCTGTAAACGACCTTAACCGTTTTGGTGTATCCGATTCGGTTGTGTTCCGTATCAGAACAGGAACATACAACGAGCAGGTTTCTATTAAAGAAATACTTGGTGTTTCTGCTACATACTATGTAGTTTTTGAATCTGATACCAGCGCCGAGGTTACTATATCGTATTCAGGAACCAGTACGCACAACTATCTAGTACAATTCGATGGTGCCGATTATGTAACTTTCAGGAATCTTACTTTAACGGCAAACTCTGCCTCTTACGGTAGAATTTTTGATTTGCTCGACGAAAGCCATCATATTACTATTGATGGAAACACACTAAATGGATACGCAACTACATCAAATAGTGTAAATCTAGCAGTGATTTACTCAAGTTCATCAACAGACAATGATAATATTACAATCACAGACAATGAGATAAATAATGGCTCTTATGGGATTTATCTTTATGGAGTTGGTACTTCCAACTATGAAGAAGCCTGCATTATCTCAAACAATATTATTCATAATTTCTACTATCAGGGAATATATTTATATTATTTTGATTCTCTTGAAATTAGCTCAAATGAGATTTACGCAAAATCGAGTGGTGGATATAGTTATCAATATGGTATATATGGTTCTTATATTAATAATGCAAGTTTAGTTTCGCTGAACAAGATTCGAGTAAATGCCAGTTCATATAATTATGGTATATATTTGTCCAATAGCGATGGAACATTGGGTAGTGAATGTGAGCTAATCAATAATTTCATTTCAACCCATAGTTCATCATCTACTACATATGGTATCTATTTTACAGCTAGCGACTATTGGAATTTACAATATAACTCTATAAATATTAGTGATGGAAACACTTCGAGTAGTGCATTATATTTAAACTCTGGCAGCAATTTTAAGTTACAGAATAATATTTTTGCAAACACAAAAACTTCCGGTGGTTATGCTATTTATACAAACAGTAGTTCTAATATTTTAGTTAGCGACTACAATAATTTATATGCCGAAGGTTCATATCTTGGCTACTGGTCAGGAATTCGCACAAATTTATCTAACTGGCAATCAGGAAGTGGAAAAGATGCTAATTCTGTTTCTTCCGATCCTTTGTTTATTTCAGAAACAGACCTTCATTCATTTTATGTTGGAAACAATGGACAGGCAATGCCAATAGCAGGTATTACCGACGATATTGATAATGAAACGAGAGATGCAGTGAATCCCGACATTGGTGCCGATGAATTCTCGCTTGCACAAATGGCCGGTGTTTATACTATCGGTGGAGTAAATCCCGATTTCGAGACCTTCACAGAAGCTGTAGCAAATGCCTACTATCAGGGAATTTCCGATGATGTAACTTTCAAAGTCCGAACAGGAACATACAACGAGCAAATCTCAATTGGTATTATCTATGGAGTTAATGATACAAACACCGTAGTTTTCGAACCTGATACCAATGCAGTTGTAACCATAATTTATGCTCCTACAAGTTCTAAAAACTATGTAGTACAATTTGATGGTGCCGATAATGTTACTTTCAGAAATTTAACACTTACTGCGACAGGCAGTTCCTATGGTAGAGTTTTGGATTTTAAGGACGGTAGCCATAATATAACAATTGAGGGTGATACTATAAATGGATTAGATGTTGCATCAACTAGTAGTAATATTGCAACAATTTATTCCGGACCAGGAACATCCAATAATAATATCGTTTTCGCAAATAATGATATTAATTACGGATCGCATAGTTTCTGTTTCTACGGGACTAATACTTCTATTTTGGAAACCGGAAATGTCATTTATAGTAATACAATTCAGAATTTTTATTATTATGGTGTCAGACTATACTATCAGGATGCTATTACTGTTTATGAAAATGAAATATATGGAGAAACAAGTAATACTTATAGCACGCAGGTAGGAATTGAAGCATATTATTGCGATAGTTCTAGTGTATATTCAAAAAACGATATAAAAGTATATGCTTATAATTATAATGTTGGATTATACATTCTCAGTTCCGATGCAAGTTCAGGAAACGAAATTGTTGCAAAAAACAACTTCATCTCATGTTTTAATTCAAGCTCTAATAGTTATGGAGTTTATTATACTTCAAGTAATTATGTAAAATCATATAATAACTCTGTGAATGTAACAGACGGGAATTCATCATATGGCTATGCAGCATACACTACCAATGGAAGCAATATTGAATTTAAAAACAATATTCTCGCAAATACGAAAACTTCAGGTGGCAAGGCTCTTTATACAAATAGCACTTCGAATATTTCTGTCTGCGATTATAACGACCTGTTCACAAAAGGTAGTTATTTGGCATACTGGGGAGGAAACCGAACCAATCTTTCTGCACTGCAAAGCTACACTGGTAAAGACCAAAATTCAGTTTCTGTAGATCCATATTTTGCAGCCGATACCAACCTGCACTCATACTCGCAATATTGCAATGATGCAGGAACACCTATTGCTGAAATAACTACTGATATTGATGGCGAAGCACGTGATGCTACAAATCCGGATATTGGTGCGGATGAATACACCATTGTTCCTCTCGAAGGAATTTACACAATTGGTGGCTTAAATCCCGACTATGAAACTATTGCCGAAGCTGTTTTCGATTTGAAAATGTTGCCGGTAGCCGATTCAGTAATTTTTAGAGTCAGAACAGGAACCTACAACGAGCAAGTTTCTATTGTTGATATTAACGGAGCTTCGGAAACGAACACTGTTACATTCGAGCCGGACGATACTGCTTCGGTTACAATAACATACGAGCCAACCAGCTCAGATAATTATATTGTGCAGTTCGATGGTGCCGATTATGTTACATTTAAAAATATGACATTTACGGCTACCGGAACAAGTTATGGACGAGTGTTTGATTTTAAAGATGGAAGCCATTATATTACTCTCGATAGCAATACTATAAATGGTATTGTTACAACAGCAACGGGTCTCGGCTTAGCAGTAATTCACTCAGCTTCTTCTACCGAAAACGACCATCTAACAATTTCGAATAATGAAATAAATAATGGTTCGTATGGATTGTATCTGTATGGTAAGAGTACATCAGATCTTGAGGAAGCTTGTGTAATTAGCAATAACACGATACATGATTTCCATAATTATGGAATCTACCTCCACTCTTTCGATTCACTCCAATTAAGCTCAAACGAAATATATGCAAAAACGACAGGTGGAAATAGCACGCAATATGGTGTCTTTGCACATTATTGCGATAATGGAAGTGAGTTTACAAAAAACAAAATCAGGGTAAATGCCACTTCTACAAACTATGGTTTGTGTCTCTATTATTGTGACGGAACATCCACAAATAAAAACCAGGTAATCAATAATTTCATTTCATGTCACAATTCACCCTCATACAGTTATGGAATTTATTCTAATAACAATATTTACATAAATTTCTATCACAACTCGGTAAATGTTACCGATGGTAATTCATCGTATGGATATGCATTCTACGCAACTAGTGGAAATAACATCACATTGCAGAACAACATTTTTGCAAATACGAAAACATCGGGAGGTTATGCAATTTATTCAAACAGTACCTCAAATATTTCTGCAAGCGATTATAATGACTTATATTCTGAAGGATCAAATTTGGGATACTGGTCGGGAAATAGGATAGATTTGTCGGCATGGAAGACAAGCAGTGGTAAAGATGCAAACTCAGTTTCTTCTGATCCGGGTTTTGCTTCCGACACCAACCTTCATGCCTATGCAGCAGCTTGCGACGGGCAGGCAATTCCAATTGCAAGCATCACCGACGACATTGATGGAGATGTACGCGATGGATCAAATCCCGACATCGGAGCTGATGAATTTGATGGAACACCTCTCGCTGGAGTTTATTATATTGGTGGCACAAACCCCGATTTCAATTCAATTGGCGAAGCTGCAAAGGCTGCTGAATACATGGGAATTTCCGATTCGGTTATTTTCAGACTTAGAGGCGGAACATACAACGAACAAGTTTCGATTAGTACTATTTACGGAGTCTCAGAAACCAAACAAGTAATTTTTGAGCCTGATAGCTCTGCAGAAGTTATAATTAGCTATGCTCCTACAAGTTCTGAAAATTATATTGTTCAGTTCGACAATACCGATTATATTACTTTCCGTAATCTTACTTTCACAGCTACCGGTTCTACCTATGGTAGGATATTCGATTTCGAAGACGAGAGCTACAACATAAGTATAGACGGAAATACTCTGAACGGATTAAATAATAATTCAACATCTCATTATTCTGTCATAATTTATTCTGCAACCGCCACTTCAAACAATTCAATTACAATAAGCAATAATACTTTAAATTATGGTTCTTTCGGATTGTATTTATATGGGACAAGTACATCAGAGCTTGATTCAGGACTTACTATTAGCGGTAATACAATTCAGGATTATCATTATGCGGGAATATACCTGCGTAATCAAGAATCAGTTTCTGTTATTTCTAATATTATTGCAGCTAAAACAAGTGGTGGATATAGCTCACAATATGGATTGCATTTATCATATGTTGATAATGGAGGTGTAATTTTAGGAAATAAAATCAGTGTGACTGCCGGTTCATACAATTATGGTATTCGTTTATCTTATTGTGACGGAACTTCTGGTAACGAACTTCAGTTGATAAACAATTTTGTTTCTAATAAAAACTCGGGTTATGTAAGCTATGGAATTTATTCTGACTATAGTAATTACATACATTTTTACAACAATAGTGTAAATGTAACAGACGGAAACTACTATAGTGGAAGAGTGCTGTATCTGGTAAATGGAAGTAATATTTCGCTGCAAAATAATATTCTGGCATTTACAAAATCGAGTGTTTACGGATATACTATTTACACAAATAGCACATCGAATATTACTGCCAGCGATTACAATAATTTATATACCGAAGGATATTATGTTGGATACTGGAGCGGATCACGTTCTACTCTAAGCAACTGGCAGTCGGCAAGCGGAAAAGATGCAAATTCTGTAACTCACGATCCATATTTTGTTTCCGATACCGACCTACATTCTCAATCGGTAGCCTGCGACGGTCAGGGAAGCCCAATTGCATCAGTAATAGAAGATATTGATGGAGATGTGAGAGATGCTACTAATCCTGATATGGGTGCCGACGAGTTTGGTATTACACCACTTGCTGGAGCTTACACCATTGGCGGTACAAATCCCGATTTTGCTACAATCACAGATGCTGTTTATGCACTTGAAATCAGGCCGGTAGCCGGAGAAGTTACATTTAATATCCGCACAGGAACTTACAACGAGCAGGTTTCGATATCTACAATTTACGGAGTTTCTGAAATAAATACCGTAACGTTCCAGCCCGATACTTCTGCAAATGTAAGCATCTCGTATGCACCAACATATTATGAAAATTATGTTGTGCAGTTCGACGGTGCAGATTATGTAACATTCAAAAACCTTAGTCTTGCATCTACAAGCTCATCTTATGGCAGGGTATTCGATTTTAAAGACGGTAGCAATAACATTAATATTGAGAATAATGTGATAAGTGGCGTAAGCACCACATCTACAAGCAGTAATATGATCCTGTTGTATTCAAATTCCGGAACAAGTAATAATAATATAATAATTGATAATAATGCATTCAATTATGGTTCATATGCCATATATATGCAGGGTTACAATTCATCAAATCCTGAGTCAAACAATATTATTAGCGGCAATACTATTAGTAATTATCATTACATGGGGATATTTATCTATTATCAGGATACTCTTACTATATCTTCAAATACAATAAGGGCTAAAGAAACAGGAGGCTATAGCTATAGTTATGGTATTTATGGATACTATTGTCAAAATTCAAGCGAATTTTCGAAAAACGATATAAGGGTAAATGGAACTTCTTCTAATTATGGCTTGTACCTGTATAATTGCGATGGAAATTCAAATGATAAAACTTTAGTTAGTAATAACTTTATTTCTACAAATAATTCTAGTTATTACTCATATGGAGCATATATATATAATTGTGATTATATTGACATTTATAATAACACAATAAATGTAACAGATGGATACTATTATCACTATTCAAGTGCTATTTATTTATATTATGGAAGTAATATTGAATTACAAAATAATATATTTGCAAATACCAAAGGTAGTTCTTATGGTTTAGCAATTTACACTAGTTCTAGCACGAATATTATTAGTAGTAACTACAATAATATTTATACAGAAGGTTCTTATCTGGGATATTATTCAGGATACAGATCAAATATTGCAAACTGGCAATCGGTTTCCGGGCAGGATGCGAATTCATTTTCTGTAAATCCATATTTTCTGTCGGATACTAACTTACATGCTGTTTCGCTTGAAGGAGATGGAACAGGAAACCCAATTGCAAACATTACAACTGATATTGATGGTGAAATACGTGATGCTACGAATCCTGATATAGGTGCCGATGAATATTCTATCACATCACTTGCAGGTGTTTACACTATTGGCGGTACAAATCCTGATTTTGCAACTATTACAGATGCAGTTTTTGCATTACAAACGAAAGGTATATCGGCAGCAGTTAGCTTCAATATTCGTAGCGGAACATATAACGAACAAGTCTCGATAAGCCAAATTAGAGGCTCGTCGGTAACTGATACTGTTACTTTCCAGGCAGAGGATACTGCTCAGGTGGTAGTTACTTATACACCAAGCTCAGTGGAGAATTATATCTTCGGCTTAAATGGTGGTGACAATGTTGTAATTCAAAACCTTACACTCACAAACACTGGTAATTATTACAATGGAGCATGTGTAAACTTTGGCGATGGAAGCAATAATATAGTTATCAGAAATAATACTCTAAATGGTTCTGATTATGGCTACACTTATCATACTTCGAGTCCTATTTTATCAGAAAGCTCTGCTTCAAACGACAGTATTTCAATAATAAATAATACTATTAATAATGGCTCGTATGGTATATATTTACAAGCAGAAAGTCAGACAAATCCGGACAAAAATCTTGTAATTAGTGGAAATACTATACAAAATTTCCATTATCGAGGAATTTATATTCTATGGCAAGATTCTTCTTTGATTGCTACAAATAGTATTATCGGAAAAACGAGTGGTGGCAATTCCACACAAGTTGGAATTTATGCTTATATGTGTGATGGTTCTGTGCGTATTAGCAGAAATAATATTGAGATGTATGCAAGTAATAATAACACAGGAATAAAAATTGATCGCTCTTACGCAACTTTAGGAACGGAGAATATTATAGATAATAATTTTGTTTCATGTCAAAATGCAAGTACGGCTAGTTTTGGAATCTATAATGTATATTGTAATTATTTAAAGATATACAACAACTCAGTTAATATTACTGATGGGTATAGTTCAAATTCAAGTGCAATGTATATTTACGGAGGTAGTCATTATATCACCATTCAAAATAATATTTTTGTAAATACCACTTATTACGGTTTTGCATTTTATTTCTACACAATAGGTAATTACTTGATTGATAATAATGATTTGTACACAAGCGGGAATCATTTTGCTTATTGGTCAGGCTACTATTCAAATTTGGCCAACTGGCAATCGGCAAAAGGAGTTGATTCGAATTCAATTTCAGTTGATCCGGTGTTTACTTCTGCAACAGATTTGCACTTGCTGACAGATGCCTGTAATGGATTAGGACAACCAATAGGTGTTATTAGTGAAGATTACGACGGTGAAATAAGAGATGCCACTAATCCTGATATTGGTGCCGATGAATATACAATTACTCCACTTGCCGGAATTTATACAATTGGTGGTATAAATCCCGATTTCGAAACTCTAAGTACTGCTGTTTTGGCTCTTCACACAAAAGGTATATCTGCTGCAGTAACTTTCAATATCCGTGAAGGAACTTACACCGAGCAAATTTCTCTTGACGATATTCAAGGTTCGTCAGCAACAAATAGTGTATCATTCCAGTCAGAAAACGGAGTGCCTGTAATAATTACTTATCCACCTACTAGTACCGACAATTACATTGTGCAATTCGATGGCGCCGATAATATTGTTTTCAGTGATCTTACGCTTACTGCAACAGGAAGCTCATTTGGACGAATATTCGACTTTAGAGATGGCAGCGATAACATTACCATTGATAATAACATTATCAACGGTTTAAATCTTAGCTCAACCAGTTCTTACATTATTCCAGTTTACTCCGAATCTGGAACAGGTAATGATAGCATTACAATTTCGAACAATATTATCAATTATGGTTCATATGGTTTATATCTGAATGGAACTAATAGCTCGAATTTGGAGTCTGAAATGTTAATTGTTAATAACACTATTCAGGATTTCTATTACGAAGGAATGTACTTGCGTTATCAGGATTCTGTGCTTGTCTCTGGAAACTCAATTTTAGCAAAAACAACAGGCGGATATAGTACTCAATACGGTATTTATGCGGCAAACTGCGATAATAGTTCACAGTTTACCGGAAATACAATCAGACTTTATTCAAATAGCAATAACTACGGAATCTATCTATATTACTCAGATGGTACTTCGGGTGAGAAGATCACAATTGATAATAACTTCATCACCAGTCATAATGGTGGCTCTACAAGTAGAGGTATTTACACAAATTACTCAAGCTATCTGAATATCTATTTCAACTCGGTTAATATTACCGACGGGTATAGTTATTATTCAGCCGCATGTTATTTTGAATACGGAAGTAACATATCACTTCAAAACAACATTTTGGCAAGTACTAGTGCTTCGTCTGCAGGATATGCAATTTATACCAATAGCAGTTCTAATATCATTGCCAGCGATTATAATGATCTCTTTACTAATGGTAATTATCTCGGATACTGGTCAGGATCTCGTGCAAATCTGGCAAACTGGCAGACGGCTAGCGGAAAAGATGCTAATTCTGTTTCTGTTAATCCATTGTTTGCCTCAGATACAGATTTGCATACATATGCTCTTGCCTTAGACGGAACAGCAAATCCAATTGCTGGTATTACAACAGATTTTGATGCGGAAAACAGAGATGTCTCAACGCCTGATATTGGAGCCGATGAGTTTGAAATTACTCCTCTTGCAGGTATATATTATGTTGGTGGAACCAATCCCGATTTTGCTACAATTTCCGATGCCGTCTATGCTCTAAGCGTGCGACCTGTTGCCGATGCCGTTATTTTCAAAATTAGGACCGGTACTTACAACGAACAAGTTTCGATTATAGATATTACTGGTTCTTCTGCTACAAATACAGTTACATTTGAGCCTGACACTTCAGCAAATGTTACAATTTCATATTCAGCAAACAGCACAAACAATTATATTGTACAATTTGCTGGTGCAGATTATGTTATCTTCAATAATATTACATTTACTGCATTCGATCTTAGCTATGGTAGAATTTTTGATTTATTGGACGGAAGCCACAATATAACAATCGAATCTAACACTTTGAACGGTATCTACGGAAATTCAACAAGTTCTATTCAAAGTTTGATATATTCCGCAAATGGTTCAAATAATAACAATATTACTATCAGCAATAATATTATTAACAATGGTTCATATGCAATTCAAATGTACGGAAGCATATCAAATAATGAATCAAACAATCAAATCATTAACAATACCATCAGCAATTGCCATTATTATGGTATGATGATTTATTATCAGGACACTCTTACTGTAAATGGAAATGTTATTTCTACTAATTCAATTAGTGCAAATTCTACTCAATATGGAATTTATGCTATGCGTTGCGATTATTCAAGTACTTTCTCAAATAATAGTATTACAGTGTTTGCTACATCAAGTAATTATGGTTTATACTTAAGCGAATGCGATGGAACAAATGGAAATGAATTAATGGTTTACAATAATTCCATATCATGTAATAATTCAGTTACAAGTAGTTTTGGAATTTACACAAATTCTACAAATTATTTGAAAGTTTATTACAATTCTGTGAATCTTAATGATGGTTATTTAACTAATGCAAGTGCAGTCCGCTTTAATTCAGGTAGTAATATTGAACTTCAGAATAATATTTTTGCAAATACAAAAGATACTTATGGAGGTTATGTAATTTATACAAATTCATCATCTAATATTACTTCAAGCGATTACAATAATTTATATTCTACAACAAGCTACTTTGGATACAGGAATGGAAATTATCCTGATTTGTCAGCATGGCAATCTATAACTTCAAAAGATATTCACTCAATTTCTGCAGATCCATATTTCAATTCTAATATTGATTTGCATGCAAATTCAGGAGCATGTGATGCTTATGCAATCCCAATTGCTGAAATCACCATAGATATTGATGGCGAGGCAAGAGATTTAATTAATCCTGATCTTGGAGCAGACGAATATAATATGTATCCTGACACACAAGCAATAAATGTGATGTTTGCAAATGTAACAACAAGCCAATTAGATATTCAATGGACAAGAGGTAATGGAGATAGTTGTTTAGTATTTATGATTGAAGGTTCAATAGGAACGGCTTTACCAATAGATAATATAGTTTATCTGCCGAATACTTCATTCCAGTTGGGTGGACAAATTGGGCTAAGCGGATGGCATTGTATTTATAGAGGAACAGGTACTTCTGTAACTGTTTCAGGACTAAATCCGCTAACTACTTATAGGATTCATGTTTGTGAATTTAATTTTGGTTCAACCCATCATAATTCTGATTCTTCTGCTGGAAATCCATCGAACGAATCTACTCCAAATGAATGTTACGATCCGAATGGTCAATCCGAAGCTAATATATTAGTTTCTAGTGCCGACCTTTTCTGGACTGAAAACGGAACAGCAACTGCATGGGATATTGAGTGGGGGCAAACTGGATTTACTCAAGGTAATGGTACGACGGTAACTGCAACCGCAGATAATCCATATAGTTTATCAGGATTAAATGAAAATACCACTTATGATTGGTATGTCAGAGCAAACTGTGGAAGTGGAGATTATAGTTCATGGACAGCCGTAAGTACCTTTACCACAGATATAGCTTGTAGTACGCCTTCTGCTTTAGCAGAAACAAATATTACTTCTACTACAGTTGAACTTGGTTGGACAGAAAACGGTAGTGCTACCACTTGGGATATTGAGTGGGGACCTGCCGGATTTACACAAGGAAATGGTACTATGGTATCGGGTTCTACAGACAACCCACATCAGATTTCCGGTTTGAGCTCTAATACAAATTATGATTGGTATGTTAGAGCAAATTGTGGTATCACGCAAAGTAGTTGGGCTGGCCCATCTACCTTCTCAAGTATAGATTGTAGCATTATTGCATCAATAAATCTTGATAATGAAATTTCTTGTTATGATGAAAATGATGGTGTAATTTCAGTCTCTGTTTCAGGAGGCGCTAGTCCATATTCTTACGAATGGTCGAATTCTGAAACTTCACAGGATATTTCTGCTTTGGTTGCTGGAACTTATTCAGTTACAGTAACAGATTCGCAAAATTGTACAGATACAGAATCATTTACAATTACCGAACCTGATGTTCTTGCCATAGCTTTTGAATCGCAAACAAATGTAAGTTGCAATGGATTTGCAGATGGAGCTATTGATATTTCAGTTTCTGGCGGAACCACAGATTATTCTTACGAATGGTCGAATTCTGAAACTTCTCAGGATATTTCTGGCTTAATAACTGGAACTTATTCAGTTACAATTACAGATTCGCAAAATTGTACAGATACAGAATCATTTACAATTTCTGAACCTGATGTTCTTGCCATAGCTTTTGAATCGCAAACAAATGTAAGTTGCAATGGATTTGCAGATGGAGCTATTGATATTTCAGTTTCTGGCGGAACCACAGATTATTCTTACGAATGGTCGAATACTGAAACTTCTCAGGATGTTTCTGGCCTAATTGCTGGAACTTATTCAGTTACAATTACAGATTTACAAAATTGTACAGATACAGAATCATTTACAATTACCGAACCTGATGTTCTTGCCATAGCATTTGAATCGCAAACTAATGTAAGTTGCAATGCATTGGCAGATGGAGCAATTGATATTTCAGTTTCTGGCGGAACTACTGATTATTCTTATGAATGGTCGAATTCTGAAACTTCACAGGATATTTCTGGCTTAATTGCTGGAACTTATTCAGTTACAGTAACTGATTCACAAAATTGTACAGATACAGAATCATTTACAATTACCGAACCTGATGTTCTTGCCATAGCATTTGAATCGCAAACTAATGTAAGTTGTAATGGATTTGCAGATGGAGCTATTGATATTTCAGTTTCTGGCGGAACCACAGATTATTCTTACGAATGGTCGAATACTGAAACTTCTCAGGATGTTTCTG
>Ga0233431_1001274_pt1 | contig 44897 bp, 39 predicted proteins | sample SI_118_April2016_FD_179867 | JGI IMG/M metagenome (GOLD analysis project Ga0233431, IMG submission 179867) | Seawater microbial communities from Saanich Inlet, British Columbia, Canada - SI_118_April2016_200_MG | ecosystem: Environmental > Aquatic > Marine > Inlet | place: Canada: British... | reverse complement strand
ATCACGACCTCTTTCATTAGAATTTTTTTATTGGTGTAAAAAAACTCATAACGGAATGTCGTGATGAAATCAAATCCTACAAATGCCACACCTTTTGAACGTTACCAATAGATTATGTGAAGTTATTTTTGAACGATCCCTTGGAGAACTGGTAATTCAAAATTCAGGGTGCTTTAAACGTTTTAAAAAAGGGTAAAATCCCTTAAATTGTACCATTCCATAAAATCTCAATTTCGGTTTTATAACCTCTGATTGGAAGCAGTATTCTGCTGAAAGATCTAAAGAAATCATTGACAGTTTTTAAAAAAAAAGATTTGATTGATCTATAATTGTCAGGTTGCAGGCCCCTGCGATGCGATCCGGCGCTTGGAATTCAGACAGCCCGGGAGAAGGCAAATTTTCGGCACTATTACGGCAGGGATTCTTGTTTTAAATTGTAAGCATTATGGTCGATCAACAGTTTATCTGTTTTTTTAAATTACCAAATAATTTAACCAAATTCAGCAATGTCCGGTTAGGTTTTTGCAGAAAGCTGAATGATGAAGCCCGGATCGCGCTGATAAGGATTTATTAGATATTCTTAGTTTAGCGCAGCGAAAATAAGCCTTGTTTAAGCGAGGCACGAGAGAGTTTGGCGGTTTTATCGTTCAGCTTTTGTTTTGCAAAAACCTAACCGGACATTGCTGAACCAAATTAGATTTTAGGAGAAATACATGGCAGAAGTAAGATATGACGGCAGAGTGGCTATCGTAACGGGTGCCGGAATGGGTATCGGGAAAATGTATGCACTGGAACTGGCTCGCCGTGGTGCAAAGGTAGTGGTTAACGATCTGGGTGGTGCCCGCGATGGTTCGGGATCGGACCAGTCAGCAGCAGACTTGGTTGTCGAAGAGATCAAAGCTGCCGGTGGTGAAGCAACTGCCAACTACGATTCAGTCGCTACCGTTCAAGGTGGGCAGAATATTGTGCAGACAGCGATTGATGCATACGGACAGTTGGATATTCTAATCAATAATGCCGGTATACTGCGTGATCGTTCTTTCCTTAAAATGAGCGAAGAAGAGTGGGATCTAGTACTGGCCGTGCATCTCAAGGGTGCTTTTTGTGTGACCCAACCAGCCGTTAAGGTCATGAAAGACAAAAATTACGGTCGCATCGTATTTACTTCATCCACCTCCGGTTTGTACGGAAATTTCGGTCAGGCGAACTATGGTGCGGCGAAGCTGGGACTAGTGGGTATCATGAATACGTTAAAACTGGAGATTGCCAAGTATGATATCAAGGTGAATACGATTGCCCCTACAGCTTGGTCACGGATGACAGCTGACATTTTTCCACCGGAATTCGAGCATAAAATGAATCCACAATTTAATGAGCCGATGGTGCTTTTTCTGTGTTCAGAAGAGAACCCGGTTACTGGGATGACCTTTGCAATGGGTGGTGGCTGGTATGGCAGAACAGCAATCGTTTCTGGAAATGGCGTCTGCATCGGTGATGCAAATCGACCGATCGCGGTTGAAGAAATCAGGGAAAATTTCGAGCAGATAACGAGTCTGGAAGATTCGAAACCCCATGACAACGGGGGTTCCATTTTTTCATATATGGCACCGCTGCTAGGTTAGGAATCGGAGGTTTTCATAGCATTTCTGGCTTTGTTGACAATGAACCCGTCTCACGTTTCAACGAGCAGCTTGCGGGCGTCATACGCAAAGCCACAAGAACCATGAAATTTCGCTATCAAACAGGGGGCAATTTGATAATAAACTGAGCCCCCTTTTGGTAATTGCTGTCGTATGCGATTGTTCCGCCATGGTTTTCAATCATCTTGCGGACCATGTAAAGACCGATTCCCTTACCTCTGTTGTCTTTAATGCCTGCCCGGTCGTAAAGGTCGAAGATATTCTTCTGTTTGTCTGCTGGAATCCCCACACCGTTATCCGTGACTTGAATAATGGTATCATTCTCATCTTGAGAGACATCGATTTTGATGATCAGTTTTTGGGGATCAATACCGCAGTATTTGATTGTGTTGTTGATCAGGTTCTGGATGACGTCATACAGTGCTGCCCGATCGGCACTAAGTTGGATATCATCACCGGAAACCTCAGTTTTGATCTTTTTCTCGCTGTCCTCAATATCCAGATTGAGGATTCTGGTGATCCCATCGATATTGAACGTCTCTTTAGAGATTTGGTTTGAATTAATCGTATCCAGCAAGTTTATGAAAATGTGGCATCTTTCCTCTAATGCTGGCAGTAGATTTTTTGCGACCTCTTTTTCTCCTAGATCTATCAGTGTGATTGTTCCCAATATTGAAGACATGAGTGATCTTAGATCATGTGCAAACGCAGTCCGTGTAAACTTCAAATTTTCATTATCCTGCATCAGCGCATGATTCTTTTCCGTCAGTTTATTGATGAGTTCGATCCGTTTATTGCGGCTGGTAATCAGCGTATCCAGGGTAGCTTTCAATTCATTCAGGGATTTGGAGTCCAGTGAATGAATCTCCTGCTGGTCGTTTAATGATTCACGGAGTCCATCAATACGGGACTGCTTGCTGTCTATGATCTCCTCTTGTAATTTTTTTTCCAGTAATTGCTCTTGTAACGCAAGTTTCTTCTTCGTTTGCTGAGCCACCTTTCTGCTGTTGATCTCTTTTTCCTTGGCTTTTTCGGTTTTTAACTGGTTCAGTGCGTCTGTGAGCCGGGCGTTTTCCTCTCTCTCCTCCTCCAGACGGGCGTACAACTCCTGCACTTTGGGATCTAGTTTCACTTCGATTTTTTCTATTTTCTTTTCCATAATTGTCACTGCTCAAATTGTGGATTGAAACTTTGATCGTGTTCTGGTCTCACGGGATTTCCGAATGAAGCATACCCTGTTTTGTTTTCCATACATCATAATGCTTTACCAGGTCCTCGTCAAAGTGAGTGATTCAAAGATCTATTCTTGAAGGGATCCTTGTTTCAGGAATACCTTTTGTGCCGTCACGAAGGTTTCATTTCTAATTTGGTAAATCGTTTTATCATCTTGACCGCTTATTCATTTGTCTGTATTTTTTTATGTAGATGTGTCAATAATAAAGATTACCTAAAATATGTGCTTTTCTTTTCGGAATGATCCATAATCTGTCTCTAAAGTGCACAGCAAACTGATAAATCATATAAAAAATGGCTGATAATAATATTAATCAGACTATTCTGATTGCGGATGATAATAAACAGACAGTTGAATTGTTGAAAAAATTTTTCACTAAAGCGAAAGAGCGAAATGATTTAAGTTGCGATATTATTGAAGCATACAATGGTGATGAGGCTATTCAAATGCTGGATATTGCTCAGCCTGATGTAATACTGTGCGACATTGGTATGCCGGGCAAGGATGGTTTCGAGGTGCTGCGTCATTTCAATACATTCAGTCGTGTAAAAAATCAGTACTGTTTCTTCAGCTTTTTGTCCGCAGCTGAGGAAGAAAAAATAAAAGCCTTCAAGGAAGGTGCAATGGGGTTTATCAATAAAAAAGAGATTAATTATTTTGTTATCACACTGCAAATTAAGGCCTGGCTACGATTAGTAGAGCTGGAAAGACAAGTAGCAGCGAAGGATTTTATTTAAGTACTTGTCTTAGCATTTGTCTTCTTCAAATTTTTTCATTATCGCTGGGGCTGTCAAAGTATTCGTGTAGACGAGCAGGTGTTTTCCCATTGCTTTAATAAGGCTTTTCAGTTTTTCTCTTTTCCCTTTAACCACAAATACATAGTTTTCAGGTAGTTGTGGCTTGACTTGCAGGATCCATTTCAATTTTGCGTCTGATTGGTAGTGAATCCACTCGAATCTCATCTGACGCTTCGTTTTGTCCTCTCCGGATGAATTGTCTTCAACAATCGAAAAATCTGGTAAAAGATAGCGGTTATCCCTCAGAGGAATAATCTCGGGATCTGAAAATGCGTGGTAGGTTTCCGGGTTTTTCTGGTTGAATCTTTCCAATAGAAGCGTGGTTTTCTCATGAGTCCAGACATTGCGAGTCTGATAATGGGATTGGTAAGGATTATCTTCGGTCATTTCCAAGGTGAAAATCCTTCTGCGATTGGGGATTTTCAGGCTGGCAGTGAGTTGCCAGGGGATATTTAATAGCAATACCGCAGGGAAAAATTGAGCGATTTCAATTCCATATGACCGGCTGTTGTCCAGCACCGCCCCAGGTCCATCGATGGCCAATGTGATCCAGTCGTTCTCTATCGCTTTCAACTCGAACATCAGTTTGAAAAACTTCATCATCTGCATCACCTGCTTTAAAGCCGCACTGCGGCGACGAGAAATCCTGAGCTCAAGACTCTGCGAATCGAGAAGTAATCCCTGTACCTGGGCAATATTAAAGCGATGAATCAGTTGTTCAGGTTGAATGACATCAAAATCTTCCAATATCTGGTTTGAAGGGTTGTCTCCAAACAATTGATGTTCATCGACAGTCTCAATTGTCCCATCAAGATGAGCGATTTTCAAAATGTGGTTTCGATGCTGAAGAAAGCCCGTTTCATCTTTAGCGGCGTTTTTCCAGTAAGCGGCTGAAGCGGAAAATATCTGTTGGCGCCTTTTAACAGTGTCCAAGCCACTCATATCATTAAAGGAAGATCGCTTATACAACAGATCCGCCAATCCTTGGACAACTTTCGGTTTCACCTTTTCAATGTTGAAGGTTTTGATTCTCTCTTCGATCTCAAATCTGCGCCGTCCGTGGCAATCTTGAAACAGGTGAATGAGAGTAGCAGCCAGTTCGATGTGCTTCTGATTGACCTTTAGAAAGTGCGGATGTGCTTTGCCGTTTCGAAAAGATGTGATTAAGCGCTGTTTACTTAACATATCTAAAAAATGGAGGCTTGTTGGGTTTCCCGCTAAAATTGTGCCAGGGATCCGGATTTAAGGGCGCAGATGTGAAAAGCGATCACCGCGAATGCGTTTGCCACATTGATAGAGTTTTTATGACCGGCCATCGGAATGTGAACGAAATCATCGCAAGTATGTAAAACAGATTCGGAGATACCATACTCTTCATTCCCCATGACAACAACCCCCTGCTGTGGCCAGGGGTAATTCAGGTAACTTGCAGAATCCTCAACGGTTTCAACTCCGATTATGCGGTAGCCTCGATCTTTTAAGTCAGTCAGGTCCGCTGGCATCCGTTCAGTCTTTATTTGAGGAATCCAACCGGCTGCACCCATTGCTGTTTTTTCCACCTGCCGGCTTTCCAAACCGGGCGTTTTTAATGTCATCGTGACAGATTCAAAACCTGTTGCATCAAGCAGGCGCATAATCGATCCTACATTAAAGGCGCTTCGTAGATTATCCAGGGCGACCCGATAGTGAATCCTGGGAATCCATGGTTGTCCAGTAAAAGCGTCTCCTTTCAAAACGTTTGGCAACAGATCGTGTTCTGCTAATCCCAATCCGGTTGCTTTCTGATGCTCATGGAAGGCTTCTGAAATGAACTCTAACCACATTTTACGGTTTTCCAGGCGACCGACGTCTGCTCCAGAAAAGCCGATCCAGGTGCGGAGTTGCTCAAGGTTTTTAATGACAAGCTTCAGTGATGCGTCATTTATCTCTTCAGCAATAAGAGCAATGTATATTTCCCGCAACCAGTTCGCGATCCATTTATGTTGTCTGGCAGCTGGCAGAGAAAGCAACTTCTTTTTTGTGAATGGAAAACTGTCCATTTGTTTCAGGGGACTTTTTATAGATCGGTTTATTCCTAAATAAAACTGAACAGATGCATTAGTTCGCCACTCTCGGATTTTTCTAAAACCCGTTTCAGCAGCTTTGTCAATTCAGTTGCAGTTCGCGCTGAAAAAACAAACTCTAAATGATCATTTTCGAAATAGGGATCATGTCTTATATCAACAACGTTATCCAAGCCGGTTCTCTTGACAGAGTCATGCCATTGGGCCAGCAAATTGTTCAGCTCGGGAAATCTGAGGGTCAGCAAACGAGATTTGATGTGGCGGTAGCGCTGATGCGCCGGATAACTCTCACGAGTGGCCTTAAGCTCACTATCTTCTAAAATGTCAGAGAGTTGTATGCTGTAGCCGCGACTGAGTTCATCGATTAGTTGAAGCATACTTGTCAGTTTTTTCCCTTTTAACTGCATCTGTTCAAATAGCGTGCTGAGTGCAGCCAAATCGCTTTCCGTCTTACTATTCAACAGGTTGATCTCGTTGTACCCAAGTTGATGGATATCGGTGAACCCTTTACAATGATTGGACGTGTCGATCAGATTTTGCACCATCACCAGGGTGAGCACTTTTTGCCCGATTTCAGGCAGGCGATATCCACTGTTTGCATCGTCAGGGTATGCAATTAATCCCAATCTCTTCATCATTTGGAGTAATCCCTCCAGGTAGGCCATTGTAGAGAGATTGTTTTCCAGTTTTCTTTTCTGGACACGCTGTTCCCAAAGTTGGATCAGACTGCTATTCTCAGGAAAAACTTTTGCCGGTATCGATCCTTCCGGAGTATAACGTTTGGCCAGATGGTAAACTTTGAAGCCGTCAACGATTCGGAAGACCGTAGGTGTCATTTCCTGCAGCCAAATCGGATTGTGCAGTGACAGATTACCATCCCACTGTTGAATGGAATCGTTGAGGTGATGCAGGTAAAACAGACGGTCTTCCGCATCGATTTGATTGAGTTCAACATTCGCAAAAAACATACAGCATCCTATGATGAAAAATCGCAATGCACTGATTTTGGGCGCGACCGGAGGTATAGGTGAAGCAATCTGTAACGAACTGCGATTAGAGAAATTTGACTGCTATCTAATTGGTCGTTCAGCCGAAAAGCTGACGCGATTACGTAAAAAATACCTGCTTTCTTCTGACCAGACTTTTTGTACCAATTCTATTACATCAGCTGAGGGATTTCAGAAAACCCAGTCCTGGCTTGGCAACTTAAAACAGAAGTTCTCAATTGCCATACATTGCGCTGGTCTGGGGGTGATGAAGCGTGCATCAGAAATCAGTCTGGAGGATTGGCAGGCTCTAATGGACATCAACTTAAACTCAGCCTTTGCTTTTTATAAATTGGCTTGGGGTATCAGGTCGACTGACCGTCTTGAACTTGTCTATTTTGGCTCTGCATCAGTCGATCAAGCCTGGCCGAAAAACAGCCTCTATGGTGCTAGCAAAGCCGGTTTGGAGATGTTTGCCAAATCATTACAGAAAGAGATCAGACCTGACGGAGGTCGTGTCTGGCTTTACAAACCCGGTAGTGTCCGCACTGGCTTTTTCGATCAGCTGCCAAACCACATGCCCAGAATGAAAATGCTGGATCCCGAAACCATTGCAAAAATAGTTGTGGAAAACCTCCAGAAGAAGCAAACATTTTTTTTGCCAGAAATTCCGATTCTTTCAGAATAAGCGCCGGATATTTACTATTTGTATGCATGCACAATCGGGTTTTCTGGTTCTAGATTCTTTTCGTCGACCCAACTGTATCGCATCATGTACTGGTACTGCTTAAAGCCGCCTGTTTCTCCCTGGATGAAACCAATCTTGTCTGAAATCCGGATGTAGATTTTTTCGGGTATCGGTTGTGAGAAGGGATATTTAAAACGACGCCGTTTTTGTGCCGGGACTAAACTAAAGGCATTGATAAAATTGAAATTTTCGTCGTAAAGCCTTATTTGAGGGGCCAATGCTGTTTTACCGATCCGTATCCAGTCAATATAAATCGTCGCTCCCTCTTGATAGGCATCCTGCGTTAGTGCTGGATCCGTTGCCCCGCCCTTTTTGGAGTCCGGATTCTTATCGGGAGGCTTCAACTGCGTCTGACGGTTTTTTTCAGGAAAAAATTTTAACTTGAGCTGATCATCAGAGAGCTCAACCCCATTCAACTCAAAGATATCCTCATCGCCTCGGTTCTCGACTTTACCAAGGATATAGGTTGATGCGGGAATGCTGTTGAATTGAATATTTGAATTGTTGGGCTCTTTTTCAATCAAAGTAGGGATGTAAAAGTCGTGCAATTGGGCATCTTTGCTGTCCGCCTCTGCCAGGACCGTGACGTCCTGAACAGACTCCTTGATTTTGGCGATGATCTTGTCATTCGGAATCCACGGTTCAGGTTCAGTTGCTGTGGCAATATAGTGATAGAAGGCTGTCAGGAGGACGGTGTTGAATTCAGAATATTCAACCAGCAACTCAAAATAGGGATTGGTCTGTTGCAGATCTTCTGTCAGAGTTTTTAAATCTGCGCTGGATTGGATCACATAGCGGCACATGTCAATAGAGAGCTGCACCAATGAAAAAGAACTGATTGCTTTTCTTGCCTTGAGCACCCGATGTTCAAATGCCGATCGCAGAGCTGGCGTGTTTAAACCGGAGACATCTATAAAATAAGACGACGCCAGGCTGTTTTCATAGGTACTCCGTTTTACAGAATTGATGGTCAACAGCGAAGTGAGGCGGGGAAGCAGGCTGTCAAAGACCCCGGGCAGGTCATCTGAATCTTCCGGAACAGCAGTCGGTAGTTTTAGCGATATTTTATTGATCTCTTCCAGATCGGATTTTCTGAGAATTCGAAGTTGAAAGCCATTTATCTGCCTGCTGGATTTGCGGCTATCTTCCTGATTAAAGCTGTCAGATTTGGTATCCTCAGCATCAACGGTGGTTTCCAGAAGGTAAATAACGCGATTTTGAGGATAATTGCGGAAAAGATCTTCAATAAATGCCTTTTCCCTGCGCTCAGCATCAAGAATCCCAATAAAACTCACCTTGTCAATTTTATCCAGTTTGATGTGAAAGTCCTTCAGCCTCAAAGCCAGTTGCTTGACAGAAAAATCAAGAGATTCTTCAATCAGCAGCGTAATGGGGAACCAGGTGTCGTTTTTGAGCACCAGATCCATTTGTTTTAGCGCATCGCTCAGTGTATCAATTTGAATTCTCGCTTCCAGTTCGATCGTAAATTCTTCCCCTTCGCTATATTCATTCAGAATTCTAACTGAAACCAAATGATTCTTAGGATTCAGTAATTGTCGGCGATTGATCTGTTTCTGATACTTCTTGAAGATTTGTGGCTCCACAAGCTCCTGAATAGCCGTAATAATGGCATTTTTCTGCGCTTGATGAAAAGCCCTGTTTTTGGCAAAGGCAATATCGTTTTCGAGAATGTCAGCAGTGGCGTTGCTTTGGTAGGTTTTTATCTGCTGGGCGTGCAGAGGGCCGGACAGTAGTGCCACCCATAGTAGCAGGATAGAAATAGGGGCCGAAATTTTCATTGACTGAACAAATGGGTGTTGCCGATTTTAACTGTAATCAATTTGGAAGGGTATTCGAAAAATCTATCGGATAATAATTTAAGATCCATTTATCCGTATCAATATCTCCGATTTGATCTTCATGCATGAACTTCTTTGCATATTTTTTGTAAAGTTCTGATTTTAAAAATATTCTTATGATTTCAGCATCCAGGTCTCCTTTTTTGACCATACTCCCTAAAATCTCCAGGGCCTTTTCCAGATGCATGGGCTGTTTATAGGGTCTGTCATTTGCTGTTAAGGCTTCAAAAATATCTGCAACAGCGATGATCCTGGATTGAATCGGCAGCTGCTCTGCGACAAGTTTATTGGGATAACCTGTACCATTCAATGTTTCATGGTGAGCCCCAGCATATAGCGGCAGTTTCATTTTCCTTTTGGGAAACGGCAGACTCATAAGCCAGCGCCAGGAGCGTTCGGCATGATCATTAATAATTTTTCTCTCAGCGTCGGACAGGGTACCTCTTGAAATCAGTAGATATTCTTTTTCCTCTTCATCGATCAGGGGTTCCATTGTAGTTTCCGGACTCTTTTCAACATGTGTAATTCGGTGTTCTCCCTGGATGAATGTTGTCGTCACCTGCAGGTGCATACTGGTGTTAATCTGATTATTTTTAAGAATAATGTCACGGTCATTCGCTTCAAGAAATTCGCCCCCGACATTTCCTTGATTGATTTGTTGCAGATCTTCGATTAATTCAGCTGTTTTTTCTTCTTTTTCCTTCTCGATATTGTCGAAATAATCAGGATCTGCTCCTTCTTCCAGGCCTTTCACTTTTTTAGTCAACGCTTCTATTTCAAGATCTTTGATTTTTGAGTTGAAGCGCTGAATGATCATTTCGAAACGGTCATGCAGCAATTGAAGCTTGATCGGTTTGGAAACGACATGTTCTGGTGTTGTGAGTTTTCCAATATCATGCATCCATCCCGCCAGACGGAGTTCCTCCATCTGGTTCTTGTCAAACTGGATGCGCTGATATAGCCCTTCATTCCACTGACTGACCTCTTCAGCCAGTAAAAGAGACAATTCTGCTACTCGATTGATATGGCCGTATGTGTAAAAAGACTTTTCGCCTAGCCCTTCAGCCAAAACCTGTACAAAGGAATCAAACAGCCGGATGTGCTCTTGAAGCAGTTTTTGTGTGGTTAGAGATATCGCAGCTTGATAAGACATCGCCTGCACGATAGTCTGATCATTTTTGGTAAATGCGATGACGTCTCCATCAGCTGTTTGACGGTTGATCAATTGCAAGACACCGTTGATTTGATTTTCATGATCCCGCAGCGGAAGGACCAACATTGACTTAGAACGATAGTTGTTCATCTGGTCGTATTTCTTGGTTCCGCTAAAATCAAATCCTTTCTCATTGTATGCGTCCGGGATATTGACGATTTTTCCAGTATTTGCGCAATAAGCAGAAACGTGCCGGTTATTCGGTTGGCCGTCGATTTCCATTGGAACAGGAGGCGCATCCGGTTTGGTGTCATATTTATTGCAGGATTCTGTGTGCATCTCTTCAAAAATTAGAGACTTCGACTTTAATTCTCCCGGGTTAAACGGATCATCGTAAAACTCATCATAGACGCTGTAAACTGTTCCGGCATCTGCATTGGTCAGATTGCGGGCTGTGTAGAGGATCAGTGCTAGGGCCGAGCTCTGGTCTTGCTCTTTGCTGAGCTCAGCGCCTGCAATAGACAGGATATCCAGTTGTCTCTCGTGTTCAGCAATGTCGTTTCTTAATTGATGAAAAAGACCTGAAAGGTTGGATTCATCTAAGTTTTTATTTTTTAAAAGCGATTCGAGCTGATCGAGTTGTTCTTGGATGCTCATGGGTGCACTCGGGATAGCAAAAATTTAAATCAATTGGACAAAACCAGGTTTCAACTATTTTTTTTGTTGATCACCAGTATGAATATTTTAGACGCTCAAATATAAAGGGTAGTCTCGTGGATGGTACTTTGTCTGAGATAGTCTCGGCGAACGGTTTAAAATCGCTTTTTGTTGACTCCGGGAAATTCAGAACACCGCCTTAAATTTGCTGTGTTTTCTCTTTTTGCTCCTCGATCTCTTTGCAATTTATACACAAGGTCGTGACTGGCCTGGCATTCAGTCGCTGTTTGCGAATATAGTCTCCGCACTCCCTGCAAACATTATACGTCTCCTCCTCCAATCGAACAATCGCACTGCGGATCTTCTTAATCAGTTTTCGTTCCCGGTCCCTGATTCGCAAAGCCGTATTTCGTTCAGACTCATAATTTGCCCGATCAGTTGGGTCAGGAAATTCCTGGTTGGTAGATTTCATCTCCTGCACAGTATCACCGGAACCTTCCAGTAATTCATTCAGCATGATCTCCAGTTTCGACTGGTAATATTTTTTTTCTTCCTCAGTTATCTGAGTGGAATCCACAAACTCCATTTTTTCCTCTTAATATAGTTCCGGTTATTTTTAACGAATTCAGCTGTTGTTTTCGATAAGGGGTAAAACTATCTACTGGACAGCCGTTGTTTCAATTTGACCGTTGCTTAAGGTGTATTTTATGGTATCTTCATCCATCCACTCCAAACGAAGCTTCAGGGAGAAGTCTTTGATAGATATCGGCAGATGCATCACTTTATATGTCTGTGTATTTACAACGTGAAGACGGAATGTGTATTGATAGCGCTCTTTTCCATCTTCGGTTTCAATTGTTTCTCCCTTTGCGATGTGATAAAAAGCAGCCTTGTCAACATTATTATAAACCAACCCAGTTCCCGTATTGCGCCTCGGCAGTAAATCCTCAATTTGACGTTTGCCGTTGATCCAGTAAATCTTTTTCTTGCGGATACTACTGAGAATCAGCTGATATAATCCCCCTGGCAGCTGGATAAACTTGGCGTCTTGATCACCTGTGTACCCAAGCACTGAATTCCCGTTTTCATCCAGGCCGTGGTAAACATATCCTTCTGGTGCTGCCACGATATCGATCAGCGTCAGATCGCCGCGTGAAACAAGCTTTTTATTGTTGAGATAAATGGTGTTACCCAACTTGCTGTCTGGAAATATCTGGAAACGGTCGTTTAATTTGACGATGCCGTTAGCTTGAGATTCGCTTGCAGTCACTGCTTGCGTCACAACAGTACTTAATAAGAACGTACTTAAAACACACCACACAAGTAGATTCAAGTATTTTATCATGGTCAAATCTCTCATATTTATTATCAATGTTCAAACGTGAAAATTGATTGTACCAATATATTAGTTAAATAAAAGTGCTTTCGGAGTATTATTCCTCTTTTTTTAGTTTTGTGCAATAATCGCAATGCAACAGATCCCTGAAGGTCTTAAACTTTCTATAACCGTCAGAAATCACGTAATTTGTATCAATTTCAGCTACGACTCATTTTAGAATATAGCATAAACGAAATGTTAATATGATGCTGGACTTCCTTACTGTTTTTCGTTCGTTTTATCAATTATTTCGATGCCGTCCGGTAATGTAAATTCGAAATCCGCTTTGTTCAGTTGGGGGCGGATGTTTAAGTGGCTAAAATTGATTTTTCGATAGTTACGGTTTAAGTCTACGATAACAAACTGTTTGATCCGATAATCCGCATCGAAAGCCAGCTGGACTTCGGAAATATTTTGATTTTTCTCTTTGTGAGCAAGAAATAGTAGCTTATCATTCGGTTTAACATCAAGTAGCATTTTTGATGGATTTATGATTTTGAAATGATGCTGTAATTTTTCAGGCTTCAGAAGCAGCGAAATGATTTTGATTCCGCTGACATTCTGGACATTATAAATGGTCACATTTTCCAAAATTGGATCGTAAAGCCAGATCCGCTCTTTTCCCGCTATGATACTATACGGATCCGGTTGTTCATAAATCCACCGCATCAATCCCGGTCTCAGAAAGGAAAATCGGCCGGAAGCCTCTGATTTTCTATTCTGGAGAAGATCGAAATTTTTCTGTGTAAACTGCCCTGAAAGAGCGGATATCTTTTCTATATTTTTGTTCAGCGTCTGTAAATCAATAGTTTGCGCCAATAATCCTTGAAAAGAGAAAGCCGAGATCAATATCAAGACGACGCTTTTTAAAGGCCAAAATCTATGCAGAGAGTGCCTGAGAAATTGAATCCAATGGCTTGAGGTTGGGTGAAAATGGAGTCTCAGCTTTTTCTGCCCTTGACTGTTATCGGTTCTGTCTGTCTGATTTTGAAAGGTAGTCATTCTGACATGTAATAAGGTTTGCGAATATGGTAGTGTACAGAATCAGGAGCACAGTTTTCCAAAAACGGACCGCCTCCTGCTCTTGACCAATCCAGTTTTGCCTTTAAATCATAATCCAGAAACGATTTAAAATCAATTGTCTGTTTGAAATCAGGATCAAGCAGCAGAAAGCTGTTGGATTTCTGTTCATCTCATATAAACTGGGTTAAAGGGTTTACCGTGTACTGTACCTCAATGAAAGATTTATCAGGTCATACCGGTAGATATTGTAAAGAAACTTTTTTGAGAGACTCACCGTCTTATCATTATTAACTGTCATCACGTGTCCGGATAGTAATCGTTCGTTGGAAGACAGGGAAGAATATTGTTTATGATAGATCCAAAGGAGGAAAAATGAAGTGGGATGGTCACACACATTCTCAATTTTGTCGTCATGGTAGCGGGGAAAAAACGGCTCTGATGGTAGAAAAGGCGATTGCACTTGGATTCGAACGGTATTCCATCCTTGAGCATGCACCTTTACCGGATGGAATTATCGAGGATCCGGAAACCAGACTCGATTTTGCACTGATGTGGGAAGAGCTTGAAGCGTACTTTCGACATATTGATGATCTGAAAAGAACTTATGGAGATCGCATCGAGATACTGTCAGGACTCGAGATTGATTATTTTGAAGGAAAGGAGACCTTTACCTCTGATTTTCTAATGGAATTTTCAGAAAAGTTGGACGATGTGATCTTATCCCTTCATTTTCTTCCAGGAAAGGATGGATTTGAGCCTTTGGACTATCAACCAGAGGTTTTTGAAAAAAAGGTGCTCGGTTACTACGGATCCATAGACGATGTACACCTGGCGTACTGGGAAGCTGTGGGGCGACTGGTAGATACAGGACTGAACTTGCCTTCGCATAAACGTATAGGACATCTGGATCTGATTAACAAATATGCGGGGCGTTTTCAAAAAACGTCTGATCGGCTCAACTCCATCGATTTTTTTGAATCTCTATTTAAGAAAATCAAATCAAAAGGGTGGGCTCTGGATTTCAATGTTGCCGGGCTGAAACAAAAGTGGTATCAGAATATATATCTCACAACCCCCATGCAGTTCTGGATTCGTAAGCTGAACATCGAACTGGTTTATGGTTCCGATGCCCATGGTGTTGACGCGGTCGGCCAGCATTATGACCAATTTCTCAAATTTTCCAGTCTGTCGTAATTATTTTTTGCAGTTATCCGATGAAGGAATTTGATACCGTTGCTCAAACTGATCAAGAGTCAAAAGTGATTCCGTACGTGAAGATTATCTTGGGACTGATTCTGTTTGTGGCCATGATGAGTTATAACCAATTGGATCCAAGCCCTCTAAACCTTTTATGGCCTGATGAGGGTATTCACAACTGGCTTGGACTGCCAGGCGCGCTTGTGTCCGGTTTTCTGATCGAGATTTTTGGATGGTGTGGTTTTCTCCTACCGTTGTTCCTCACGGTTTTAAGTCACAAAAAAAGCATCAGTAGGCGGCAGGCCGTTCTTTTGGATATAGCCGTGATTATGCTGTTAACAATCGGTTTGGCCCAGCTCATGATGTCTCCGGATGCCCGCTTAGCCAGTTTGACTGGCATACTTGGCATTGTTTCAAATATTCAGTTGGAACAGTTTCCTGGGAAATTAATAACGATCTTGCTTGTTGCTGGTTTCATTGTTCGTTATTCAAATCACTTCCTGCTCAATCATCATTTTATCGAGATGATGCAACATCTGGGAGCGGTATTGCTTGCCGTTTTAGTTCAATTCGGTGGATTCGGAAAAAAGAAGCTCAGCAAACTGGATGGAAGGCTTAAAAAACGATTTTCTCCACTATCGATAGCCTCAAAGCAGAAAATAATGTCGGTGAAACTGAGAGGGATCCAAAACTGGACCGTGTTTAATAAGATATTGGCCAACGGGTTACTTGAAATCAACCCCTTTCATCGATTGCCGTCAGAAAAAAAAGGAGGAAATGTAATGGGACCCTTGACGGATGAAATATTGAATGAACTGGCCAGCAGACAACTTCTCAAAAAAACCTTAGAGGAGTTTGAAAAGCGATACATCTCTGAAACCGCTTGAAACCGACTTGGAAGCCCGCGATGATGTTGATCCAGCTATTTAGTCATTTGGCATAAAAAAAACAATTAAATGGTTGACTGACCTCTATAGAGGGATGTAGGTTGATATGAACGAAAACGAAGTTAACTCGCCTCCGGTACAGTCCCGATTCTATACGAACGAACAACTACAATACTCAGAATAAACACTCAGAAAAAACAGGCTGCCTTAAAAAACAAATAGATTAGTTAGATTTCAACTAGCCGCTCTTTCCCTTTTCACAGAATCTGTTTTGATGTTCGGTTCCAACCGGCTCTCATCATTCTCGGTCCGTTTTCACAATATGAAAAGAGAAATCCCAGCACATGTATAAAGCCACAGTTGTATACATTGGGGTACGTTGCACTGATTCTAGCATCCAGAATCGCTATTCGGAATTCGAATAGACCTTGAGGTTTATTTAAATCGGGGTTAGTGACAGGATATTTCACCGGTTTCTCAAGTGAAGGCCTGGATGTGTTTCCATTGGTCACGAGAGACGTCATTGATAATCACTCTTCAACTAACTCAAACCCTTAATATAAATTAGTCGTGCAAAATTCAAGATCAGAAATCTCCCGCCGCAAAACCGTTCCCAGAAAAGATAGCAACAGTTTGAAAAAAAAGACCAACTACCATCCAACTGTTAAGATTGACGAGAGTGTCCCGTCTCTCAACCTGGCAGAAATTAAAGGAATGGACATAAATGGACTGGAAAAGATGGGTAAAGTCTTTGAAATCGAAAATGCCACATCGATGCTGCGGCAGGAATTGATTTTCGCTTTGCTCAATGCTCAAACAGCAAAAGGTGGGGCGATATACAGTACCGGTGTCTTGGAGACCTTGCCCGATGGGTTTGGTTTTTTAAGATCCCCCGATTTTAGCTATGTTCCCGGTCCAGACGATATCTACGTTTCGCCGTCTCAAATCCGACGCTTTAATCTCCGGACCGGAGATACGATTGAGGGCCAGGTTAGACCGCCAAAAGAGAGCGAACGGTATTATGCACTTCTGAAAGTTGAAAGACTGAACTTTGAAGACCCGGATCATGCAAAGGATAAAACACTGTTTGATAACCTGACACCGCTTTATCCTGATGAGAAGTTGAATCTGGAGAGAAAGGATGGCGACAAAACCACTCGGATCATTGATATGTTTTGTCCTATTGGAAAGGGACAAAGAGGACTGATAGTGGCGCCGCCCCATGCGGGTAAGACAATGATTCTTCAAAATATTGCCAACAGCATCACTGCTAATCATCCGGACGTCAAACTAATCGTCTTGTTGATCGATGAACGACCGGAAGAAGTAACCGATATGATTCGCTCGGTGAACGGAGAGGTGATCAGTTCTACCTTTGACGAACCAGCCTCTCGGCACGTTCAGGTCGCTGACATGGTGATTGAAAAAGCAAAACGACTGGTTGAGCATAAACACGATGTGGTTATTCTGCTCGATTCGATCACGAGACTGGCACGGGCATACAATACGGTGATACCCGCCAGTGGTAAAATTCTTTCAGGTGGTGTTGACGCTAATGCGCTGCATAAACCCAAACGGTTTTTTGGCGCAGCCAGAAATATTGAATTTGGTGGTTCACTGACGATTCTGGCAACGGCCCTGATCGATACTGGAAGTCGCATGGACGAAGTTATTTTTGAAGAGTTCAAGGGAACAGGAAACATGCAACTGGTATTGGATCGTAAACTCCTTGAAAAAAGAATCTTTCCAACTATCGATGTTGAAAAATCAAATACCAGAAAAGAGGAGTTGTTACTGGAAAATACCACCGATATCTGGAAACTCCGACGCATACTTTCGGCTTCCAACACCATGGAAGCCATGGAGTATCTGCTGGGTAAGCTAGGCAAATTCCCTACAAATCAAGAGCTCCTGAATATGGTAAATAATTGATATTAAGTTATTATCATAAAAGATTATTGATAATATCTGCTTTATAGTAAATAATGATATATTAACCTGATTTTTTGAGAAAACCTAGGGATTCTCAAACGGGTTTTAGAACAGAGACTTTAAGACCGGGTTACAGGAAGGATTATCACTCCGTCGAGGTTCTACAAAAAATCGACAGATCCTAAAAACCCGGAGGAAGTTCTGATTGTCCTCTTAATACTTATCCCATTTTGATTATGAAAGCTGAGATTCATCCGAAATATGAGCAGACCTCATATCGCTGTGCCTGTGGCGCCGCTTTTCAAATAAATTCAACTCTGGGTGGCGAAGTAAGACTGGAGATCTGTTCCCAGTGTCACCCCATGTACACCGGTAAGGAAAAACTGGTCGATACTGAGGGCCGCATCGAGCGATTTAGAAAGAAATACAAAAACGTTGGTAAATAAAACCGGAAACAGACCCGAAATACCATATGCTGGATAAACTTGCAAAAATAGCGGATCGATTTGAAGAAATCACCGCTCTTTTAAGTCAGCCCGAGATTATCTCTGATTCGAAGCGCTTTCAAAGTTTGTCAAAAGAGCAAGCCAAAATGGCTTCATTGGTAGATGTTTTCCAAAGCCTGACTGAAAAACATCAGGAATTGGAAGGGAACATCCAGATGTCAAAGGATTCGGAAGAGGATCCTGAAATGCGGGATATGGCTAAAGAGGAGGTTCTACGTCTTAAAAAGGAGATTTCGCAATTTCAGGAAGAGGCGAAAATACTCCTAATGCCAAAAGACCCGGACGATGAGAAGAACACCATTCTTGAAATCAGAGCTGGAACCGGCGGTGACGAAGCTGCTCTTTTTGTAGCGGATCTCTACCGGATGTATCTCAAATTCGCCGAGCAGAAGAAGTGGCGGGTGGATGTGATGAACTCAAGCTCTACAGGAATCGGTGGATTCAAAGAGATTGTGATCTCTATCGAAGGGAAAAGCGTGTACAGCCGCTTGAAATTCGAGGCGGGGACCCATCGTGTACAACGGGTTCCGAAAACCGAGACTCAAGGACGTGTACACACATCTGCGGTGACTGTGGCGGTCCTGCCGGAGGCCGAAGATGTGGACGTTGAAGTTAACGTGAACGATTTGAGGATAGACACTTACCGCTCCCAGGGCGCTGGCGGCCAGCATGTTAATACCAGCGACTCTGCCATCAGGATTACCCATAACCCGACCGGGATTGTTGTTACTTGCCAGGAGGAGCGCTCTCAGCTCAAAAATAAAAACAAAGCGATGAAGCACCTTAAGGCAAAACTGTACGAAGTGCAGCTGGATGCAGTCACGACAGAAGCTGCCGAAATGCGCAAGAACATGGTGGGTAGCGGTGATCGCAGTGAGCGCATACGAACGTATAACTATCCGCAGGGACGCATTACCGACCATCGTATCGGCCTGACGCTTTACAAACTCGAAGAGATGATGAGTAGTGGAGATCTGGATGAAGTTGTGGATGCTTTGACTACAAATCATCAAGCAGAATTGCTGGATCAGCAAGACAAAATGTAGTGAGTGATAAGGCGCCTATCCCACCTGTCGCTTCTTCTCAGTTGGGTACTATCCGTGAAACAATTCGAAGATCAACTTTCCATGTAGTCTTTCATCAGTGAACGCAGCATTGCGATCGCTTTGGTTCGCAGCTGTGAAACACGTGATTCAGTGATATCAAGGATGGCGCCGACCTCTTTAAGATTTAACTCCTCATTGTAATAGAGGGAAAGAACCAGCTTCTCTTTTTCCGGAAGGGCTTCGATCGCCTTAACGACCGTCTCCTGTGCCTCCTGATTTAACATTTTCTCGAAGACGTCCTCCTCTTCTGGATCTGATAAAGTTTCAAATATATCCAGTTTTTCATCGGAGCCGGAGAAGGTTCCCATATTGTCCAGAGACAAAAGCGGAATGGGTTTCGATTTGTCAAGAAAATCGGGAAGTTCCTTCGGTTTCAGGCCCAGTTTTTGGGCCAGCTGTTTATCCGTCGGGTAGTCGATGTTATCGGATCTCAATTCGGTATAGGCGTTTTCCAGTTTCGAGCTTTTATCCCTGACAGATCTGGGAATCCAGTCCTTTGCTCTCAAATCGTCCAACATAGCCCCGCGAACACGTATCTCTGCATATGTCTTGAATTTAGCACCCCGCGTTTCATCGTATTTCTCCATCGCTTCAAGCAGCCCTATCATTCCCGCCTGGATCAGGTCATCCAGTTGAAAATTAGACGGTAATCTGGCAGCAAGGCGATTGGCGATATGCTTCACCATAGGCGCATATTCAATGACCATCGCTTCCCGATCGATCGGCTTTTTTACGGAGTAAGGGTTTTGCATGAAAACCGATGTAAAAATATGACGATTTAAAAAAAGGGTGATTTATATTGGTTTGCCATAGTGATCAATGGTGACCAGCCTAAGAAAAAGCAAATCGCATGCCGTTCTATATAGGCATACTGTTAAATAGGCCAAATCGTTCGTTATTTGACAGGGATTTGAAATTAACGGAAGGTTGCTGTCGTTCAGGGGGAAGATGAAGCGTGTTTATCTTTTACTTTTTTTTCCAGGAACCGAGCCGTTTCCAGAAAGAGGTATCCTTCTCTTTGAAAACGGGATCTGCAGATTGTCTATCGACTTGCTGGGCCAGTTTTCCAAATGCTTTTGCGGCCGGAGAATTGGAAAATGATAAGGAGATCGGTTCTTGACGTTTGACGGCTTTAACGAAATTTGGATCCCGAGGGATATTGCCAAGTAGTTCAAGGTCTACGGTCAGGAATTGGTTCAGAACCCGCACCAGTCGATTGTAAACGTCCCTGGCCTCGGCTGCTTCGGATTGATTGACAATCAAATTAAAATGGTGCACCTGATATTTTGAGGACATGATCTTCATTAGTGCGTAGGCATCTGTAATAGCGGTAGGTTCCGGGTTTGTAACCACACATATTTCATCGGCTGCGGCATTGAAACGCAGTACATTGGATGAAATACCAGCACCGGTATCAATCAGGATGTAGTCGTATCTTGTTTTCAGGTTGGCAAGTTCACGGAGCATGGACATCTGCTGTTTTCCAGAGAGGGTCTGCATTTCGCTGATACCGGAAGACGCGGGAAGTATGTGAATTCCAACGGGTCCCTCAATGATGATGTCGTTAATATGCTTTCTTCCTGTCAATACGTCTTCAATGGTAAATTGCGGAGCGATATTCAGCAGAATATCGATATTCGCAAGACCTAGATCGGCATCAATCAGAAACACTTTTTTGCCCCGTTTCGCTAGATTGATTGCCAGATTAATAACAATGTTGGTTTTTCCGACCCCACCCTTGCCGCTGGTAAGGCTCAAGGAACGAAATCGTCTGCTTGCTGTCTGACGGGGTTGTGTGTTGTTTTGAGAAAAACGTTTTCTCAATATGGATGCTTGATCGCTCATTATTGTGTCAAAGGTTTGATACAGGTTTAAATACTGACTGAAAATCCGATTTTTACGCATCCATGGCTGAAATATTCAAAAGCAGATCAATGAGTCGATCCCTGGAGGCATTCTCGATATCGTCTGGTACATTCTGGCCGGTTGTCAGGTAGGTTAAAGGAAGTTTGAACCGGATTGAATGATTAAATATAGAACCGTAACTTGTGGATTCGTCTAATTTGGTAAATACAACCCCACTTAAAGGAATCGTACTGAATCGTTTGGTGATTTCGACCTGGTCATTGTCTTTAGTGGTGGCACTCAGAACCAGCAGGTTGTCAAATGATTTTTGGTCTATGAGAATATCTCTCAGTTCCGACATCTGTGACTCGTCCCGCTGTGATCGACCCGCAGTATCTATTAAAATCAGGTCCTTTTTCTTGAATTCTGCTAGTGCGTGGTCTAACTGAATCCTATCATTAACGACACGAATCGGCACATTAATTATACGTGCGTATTCCTGCAGTTGCTGCACTGCTGCAATTCTGAATGTATCAAGAGTGATCAGACCTATTTTGAGATCGGGATGTTCGATCTTTTCCACGCCCGCTATCTTTGCCAGTGTCGTGGTTTTACCAACTCCGGTGGGTCCGAGAAACGTCAGAATTTTTGGCTTTTTTCCGGCCCCTTTGTTTTTTGCCGTCGGTGCAGGGTTTGTTTTAATCACCTGCATAAACATTCGGGCAACATAGATTTTAACATAGGAGAAATTGCCGATCTCCTGCTTGGGAATTTTTTTTCTAACCTCTTCGATCAATCTTCGAGCGAATTTATCTTCGACACCATTAAAACAGAGCTGCTGGTAGAGTGCGATCAGGTTTTCATGCAGATCGTCTTCTCGGAGGATACTGGATTGGTTGACCAGTGAAGTCACCAGATTTTTAAGCTCAGAAAGCTCATAGCGCAGGTGCGTGACATTGGCTGAATCGTTTGTTTTCCTGCGATGGCCTTTTCTCAGATCTGTGACCATCTCTTTCAGCTCAGAAATGTCTTCTTGCAGATTTCTGCTGATGGCCGGATCCTGCTTGGACTCAATTTTGCGAGGTGTTTTCGGCGGATTTTGCAGAATCTCTGTTTCGTACTCGGTTTTTTGTTGCTGCTGTTTTAAGAGCCCGTTGTATTCGTTTGGATTGACCGGTTTTGGCCTTTCGTCTCGGGCAGCCGTTATTTCCAGTACATGTTGCCCAAACATGCCAAAGGCACCGGTCCCTTTCCTGATTTTACGGGTTGAGATAATAATCGCTCTGGACCCCAAATCCTCCTTAATCATTTTAATCGCTTCCTGCATGTTGGAAGCTGTGTATTTCTTTACCTGCATATTAACAATTCCCGTTCAAGATTTCTATAAGAAGGAGAACCCTTTATTTCGATCTGTTGAGTAAAGGAAAAATCGTGCCAATATTACCCGTAGACGAATAAACCCACTGATGTTAGGGGCAGCTCAAAAATTACTTGGCATTTTGTCTGCAAAATGTCCAGTCTTTATGGGACTTTTGCGGACAGATTATGCCAAGTTATTTTTGTACGATCCCTTATCCGGAAAGTATTCCACTGAGCAACGGGGTGTTTGATCGTTATTGGCCGTGATGATTTATTTATCGTAGCTTCACCAGATAATGGTTGATCCGCTTCAGATCCGGTGTAATCTGTCTGGCGATGCCGGAACCACTTACCTCAACAGTAATGTTTTCTCTTGCGGCGATTAACAGAACATCCCGAAAGGTTTTGTTTTTGAGCCGTTGTATAATCCGTTTCGCATTCGGTCTTTTCTGAGGCTTGTCAGGGGTCGGAATGGACAGGGCTTTGAATATGGTTTCAGCTGATGACTCATTGCCTGTTTCTGTGTTCTCTTTCATTCTGACAGGAAACTGTCCGGGATAGAGATGCAGCGCATGTTCAGCAATTTTTTTGAATACGGGTGCTGCCGTTCCTGAACCTAGATATTTTCGCTGAGGTTCATCGACCATAACGAGGATCGTTAATTTCGGATCTTCAGCCGGGAAAAATCCGACAAATGATATGATGTGATTTTTTGAGGAGTATTTTTGCTTTTTGGCATCGAACTTTCTCGATGTTCCTGTTTTACCGGCAACAGTGATACCTTTGATTTTTGCCCGAAAGCCGGTACCTCCTTCCTGGACAACTGCGACCATGTATGATTTGATGTTTTCGGACACCGTCTTCTTCAGAATTCTCTTCTTCTGAGTTTCAGCCATCTGTACCCGTTGACCATTAGCGGTTTTTGCCTCTTTGATCACATTGGGACTAATGAGAACACCACCGGTTGCAATTGTATTGATGGCAGTAATAATCTGAATGGGCGTGGCGGAAATACTGTGTCCATAAGACATGGTTACGATATCTGTATCAGACCAGTTTTCATAGGGAAAAACCTTGCCTGAGGCTTCTCCTGGCAATGAAATGCCTGTTTTGGACCCGAATCCGAATTCACGGATCATGCGATAAAAAATTGGTTTTGGAATTAGTTGACCGATCTTCGCAGCACAAATATTGGATGATTTCTGGATGATTTTTTCCAGCGGTAGCCACCCATAAGGAGAAACATCATGGATGACCCGATCCTGGATCTGGTACTCTCCATTTTCGCAAAAGAAAATATTTTCACTGGAAACAATGTCGTTTTCCAGCGCTGATGAGACCGTAATGATTTTAAAGGTCGATCCTGGTTCATAAGCCGCGCTTACAGCTCGGTTAAAATAATTTGCCCGATCATATTTTTCGAAATTATTAGGATCGTAATCCGGGATACTGGCAATGGTCAGAATATTTCCAGTCTGGGACTCCATGACAATCGAGACAGCATGTTTGGCGCTCGTTAGACGCAACGCTTTTTCAAGCTCTTTTTCGGTGTAATACTGCAGTTTACTATTGATCGTCAGTTCCAGAGATCCCCCCAGAATCTCATTCAAACCTGGTTTATTGTAGATCGAGCTCCAGATAGAGTGACGGTCAGAACTGGCCATTAAATGCTTATCATATTGATACTCCAACCCTTCCAGCCCCTGAGAGTCAATTCCGGAAAAACCGATCAGTTGAGCAGCGTGATTTTTCAATGGGTAGAAACGCTGATACTCTTTTATCTGGTAGATTCCAGGAAATTTCAACTCTTTAATCTTCTGACTGACGGCGGGTTTCGGATGTCGTCGGATCCAGACAAAGCTTGAATTAGCTGTGAGTTTTCTTAATATGCGTTCTTCAGGCTGGTGTAAAATCTGACTCAGCAGCCTGGCACTCTCTTGCGGGTTTTCGATTTCTGCCGGAATGGCAAAAATAGACTCCATTGGCAGGGAGACGGTTAAAATTTGCCCTTCGTTATCCAGGATCGGTCCACGTTGCAGTTTAACAGACATGGTCTGATTGTGTTGCATGTCTGCGCGAATATCCAGTGCCGGTTTTTCAACCGTCTGCATATGTAACCCTCTTAAAAGGATGATCAGTACAATGGCCAGGAAAAAGAGTTGCACCCAACGCAAACGATGACTGAAGCTTTTTGGAATTAATTTCTTGGAGAGTAGGCTCATCAAGCTGTTTGGAAAAATTAAAAGAATATATTGATCACTGGAACACCCGTTTGTCATCAGCCATGAGAGGAAGTGGCTTATGGGTCTTCGACAGGTGATTTGTCTGTTATGATGATAATTTGCTTTGCACTCGGTTTTCGTAAATATATTTTGCTACGCGCTGTTTTTTCGATATTGGAGAGCCTTGTCAGATACCGCTCTTCAAGTTTTAAGGGCAGGATGGATGTAATCACCCCCCTTTTTTCAATCATCAATTGTCGGACCTTTTTTTCCGTGCGGGTATAATCAATTCTCTGCTGCACAAAGATCAAAGCGACTATGAATAAAATCGCCCAGGTCAATATGAATTTCAGGGATGACACCTTGGGGTTCTCTTTCTTTTTACGAATAAGGCGTCTATTATTTTTAGGACTGGAATCTGGAAAATCTTTCATTGTTTTTGAGTTGCTCTGAGTTTTGCACTTCGAGACCGGGGGTTCAGTTCCACTTCACTTTTTTTCGCTTGCCGCAGCTTGGGCTTCATTGTTTTTGCTACCGGTTTTAAGCCACATATGCAATATGGAATATCTTTAGGACACTGACATGGATGTTCCCAGGTTTGAAATTTCTTCTTAACCGGCCGATCCTCAAGTGAATGAAAGGAAATGATGGCCAATCGCCCAGCTGGTTTTAATATTTGAATGGCGTTTGTCAGCAGTGTATCGAGCTCTTCCATTTCGTTGTTGACGGCAATTCGAATTGCTTGAAATGTCTTTGTAGCGGGATGGATTTTGCCAAATTGAAACTTCTTTGGAATTGCTTCTCTAATGCAATCGGATAACTGCTGAGTTGTCAAGAGAGCCTTTTTTTCCCGCTGACGGACGATTTGCTGTGCGATTCTCCGAGCGAATGGTTCTTCTCCGTATTTATGAAATATCGTACTCAGTTCATTCACATCCCAGGTGTTTACAAGTTCCAATGCCGACAATTGACCTTCCTGGTCCATTCTCATATCCAGTGGCGCATCCGAGCGAAAGGAGAAACCTCTCTCTTTTTGATCAATTTGAAAGGAGGAAACGCCGAGATCTGCCAGTATAAAATCGGCCCCGATCCCTTTCTCAATTAGTGTTTTGCTCGCGCTTGAAAACTGGTCGTGAATGAGTTGGAACCGGCCTTGAAAAGAGCTGAGTCTTTTTTCTGCGGTTGAGAGCGCATCTCTGTCCTGATCGATTCCCCAGAGAAACAGATTTGGGCGTTCCCTCAGCATGCGTTCCGAATGTCCGGCGCCTCCCAAGGTGAAATCAACTGCTACTTCAGCACTTTCTGGCAGCAGAGAGATCACTTCATCAAGGAGTACCGGGGCATGATAAAAATTCAATTTATACTGGCGCCTCATTCAGAACTGATGCATGATATGTCTAAGGGTCGGTTCATAAATTACTTCGCATTCTGTTTGCAAAATGTCCAGTGTTTTGCGGCTTCAGGGTCGGCTAAAAAATTAGTCAAGTGTTTCCCATTAGTGAAAAGGAAATACGTTGCTGCCACATTCTGTTTGCAAAATGTCCGGCTTTTGGGACTTTTTCAAACAGATTAAGTGACGTTATTTTGTAACGACAACGTGTTTCTTGGACACTAATGAGAAACACTTGGATCCCCTTGCCAATAGATTATGTGAAGTTATTTATGAACGATCCCTAAAACATGCATTCAATCGGTTAATTCACAAATTTTGAGTGAGAAAAGCGAATAAAAAAAATGAAGATTGTCATTCAAAGAGTAAAGAAAGCGAGTGTTTCAGTAAATCAAAAAGATGTTGGATTAATAAATAGGGGATATCTACTTTTAGTGGGTTTTGATCTGGGAGACCAGTTGAAATTACTCCAGCCTATGCTAGATAAGATTTGTCATCTTAAGCTTTTCCCTGACGATCACGGGCGGTTTGCCTATTCCATTGAAGAGATAGCAGGTGAGCTCTTGATTGTGTCTCAATTTACGCTGTCTGCTGAACTGAAGAAGGGCAAAAAACCTAGTTTTACGAAAGCCTTGGATTCTGATGAAGCAGAAGATTTTTTTGAACGGTTTGTCGCTTTAAGTCGAAAAACCGGGTTGCGGATACAAACCGGTATATTTGGAGAATTGATGCAGGTCTCACTTCAGAATGATGGACCTGTAACTATCTTGATGGATTCCAAAGTACTGTTTCCATCATTAACGTCATCTTGACTCAGAAAATACAAAAAAAGAGCGACACTTGTGAAACTTCACGTCACTAAAGATTCTCTTAAGGTATTCAGACAGGATTTGTGGAAAGATCTGCGCCATTTGGATGTGGTCAATCAGAGCGGAGGTAAAGTTATTCGCCGCTTTGCCGACAACAGTACGACAATTCCGGAAGAGAACGACTTCATTCAAAGGCTGAATAGCAGAGTCAGTTTTGGCATACCGGAAATCCGTCAGTGTACCGATCAATTTATTGCTTTCAGATATATTGCAGGGACTCGGGCATTTAATCTGATGATTGACCTGAAAACCTTGTACAATCAAGAAAAAAAGAGGTGCTACAAAGATCTTGGACTACAGTTGCTGGATCTGCTGCAAAGTGATTTAAAAGAGTTTCAATTGGCAATGATGGATGATCAGACCTTTACTGAGAACAACCCCATTTATCCGGCAGGGGAAAAACTGAGATCCCTTTACCAGGTGTTGACTGAAATTCTGCCTGAAACATGTGTTTATACCGAAATTGCAGATGATCTGGACCGGATCGCTTCCGTATATGCAGAGGCTGCGATGATGCCTTTTCGTGATGCGACGCCCAAGAATATGCTGCTTGAGATACCCAGTCTTTTTCAGCAAAAATTTGCAACGTATGCAGAACGGATAAAGACTTTGCAGGGAATGTGTCTTTCTGGAGCAATGTCTCGATTACTGGACAAAAAGAGAATCTATCAGATAGATTTTTCGGGCTGTAAATTTCTCTGTCCGCCGAGCGATGACTGGATGGCGCTGAAAGAACATGAATCAACAGCCTGGCTGACCGAAGGGAATCGATCCCAGTTTCCCGGAGAAGGGCTGCAGGAATTGTGCACAAGATTCGTGCGTTTCTCACGCTTCGGGGGTCGAAAACTGGCTTATCGACTTCTTAACTATGAAGGTTACAAAATCAGGTTTGTTCACGACAACGAATCCTACTACTTTTCGACTCTGGTGAATATCTGCCAAAACCTCAAGAATCACCATATCGTCCGCAGTGATCATCTTGAAAACCTGATGTCCGATCTTTTTAAGATGTCCCGCTTCAAACCGGCGAATGATTATCTGCAAGGCTTGTCTGAAGATATAGATCAAAATACCTATTACTCGGATGTGTTTCCTAACTGAGTACTTTCCCAGCAGTCGTTTTGTTCTTCATTCTTATGTCTCCGATTAGAACATTAGATGAGGCGTATCGGCAGGAATAATAGGCTCGGGAGCGACATGATCAGGCAGTTTTATCAGCTGGCAGTCAGGGGGTACTTCCAGCTCTTCATAGAGCAAATGTGTATTTCCGAGATATGTTTTAGAGAGGTGCATGGGCAGCAGGTATTTAGGCCGAAGTTTCCGTATAAGTTGATTGAGATCTGAAGTACTCAAATGATGGGATCGTCGTGCTTTTTCAAGATGAGAGGAGAGATAGGTGCATTCGCAAACCAGAAGTGTCACCCCTTGAAACAATTGCTGCACCCGCTCAAGGTTATGATCGGTAAATCCGATATCAGTCAGATATGCGATACTGGAAACGGCTTGTTCTTTGCGAATCTTCCGGTAGAGATCGGTTGCCTCATTTTCTGTACATAAAAGAGGATTGCTGCTGTTCCGCCGCTCGATGGTCAGTACAGGAACCGGTAGTTGACCTTTGCTGATATACTGCTTCAAATGGTGAATCCACGACCCCTTGATTAAGCCTTGCTGCCTGATGCGCTCTTCATCAATCAGGAACATGGGTTTTTCTGAAAATTTGAAAATCAATGTCGGAATCTTGTGGTCGCACAACACCCCTTCAGCCACAACAAATTGGTTTTCATATAAATGTGGGCTGTTGTCAGGAACCGTTTCAACAAATCGACGTTTAAACCTGTCTGCCCCTCGTAAAATATAAATCTGCTTAAAATCATCATCGATTTCATGTACCCTCAGACTGCAATAAAAATCTTCAACCAGATTCCAGTCGTAACCACTCAGTTTAGCCGCCAGTTTTTTTGAGATATCTGGCGGTCCGAATATATCGATGGTTTTGGGTGAGACCAGATTTGAACGGATAAACTTATCAATGCCAATGAAATGATCCATGTGAGCATGGCTGATAAATAGTGATCCAATAGATTTCAATGTTCTTTTAGCCAGGTGATCCATCTGACCACAATCAACCAGAATGTTTCGCATTGGAGGAGGAACTCTGATGAACAGCAGGGGGTCATCCAGTAAACCTGAAAAAAAAGAGGGTGAAAGGGCATGAAAGGGAGACCTGTTTTTCATAACTGGAAAAGGGTATCCTGAAAAAGAAGTAGGGAAATCCGTTTTTTTCGAAATTAACACAATAGAAAATCAATTAAAATGCTTTTCTATTCTTCCCAAAAAACCATTTTTGTATTATGTCTTAGGGAGATAATTCTTCGGCTGAAATTCCCCGGAAAATCCTTTTTTATTGAGTTAAAAAGGAAATGCTTCGTGGTTTCATACTTGTCAGTTGTCTGGAAAAGTTCTGTACTAAACTCGCTCATTTGCAGAAGATTATAGAGGTTACTGATATTAAGAAACTTTTTCAAGCATGAAGTCCAGATAATCAATATTACCGTTGATTACTGACTGTTTTGACCGGAAGCATCCACCGTAAAATGACTGTTTAAGAAGGCTGGCATATCCGCCGAAAGAAGAAGATGCGTTTTAATCCAATTTTTATTCAATCAATATTTATAGGTAATGGACAGTTTTATTGTTCGTCCTCAAATTTGTTTTTGTAATAGGAGGTTCGATGCACGATAGTCATGTGGAAAATAATATTCATAATATCGCTGTTGTTGGGAGAGACGGTGCTGGCAAAACAGAACTGGTCAACGCACTGTTAAAATTTCAATCCAAACAGGCGGCAACAGATGTCATTGAACAGCCCGAGGAGAAGGAACGGGGATATACAATATACTCAAGTTACTATCACTTCGATAATGGGGGTGATACCTTCAACCTGATTGATACTCCCGGGAATACGAATTTCTTGTCCAGCTTGAATGTCTCTGTTTATGCCAGTTCCGGTGCCGTTTTCGCCGCCTCTGTCCCAGGAGATCCGGAGCGTGCCTTTAGAATCTGGGAAAGCCTCAATAAAAATAAGACCCCAAGAGCCATTTTCATGAATATACCGGATGCTTCCCAGGGGAGTTTTGGTGATTCATTGTCTGAAATCGAGACTGCTTTTTCAGTCAAACCAGCAGTTCTTTATATCCCCTGGATTGAAGACGAAAAGCTGGTTGGAATTATTGATATCATTAGCCAGAAACTGATCAAGGGAGACTCCAAAAAGACTTCTGTAGAAGATCTACCTGAGGCAGCCAAGGATGAAGTTGAAAGATATCGTAGCATCACTTATGAACGTCTGGCCGAGCTTGACGATGAATTGATGGAGTACTATATCGATGAGAAACCGGCTCCCGATGAACTGATGGTGAAAGTACTCTCGGAAGGGATCAGGTCATGTGGGATTACACCGGTGCTGGTGGGATCTGTCAATGCGGATGTTGGAGTCAATAATCTCTTTGATTTTATCAAAACCAATTTCCCTCCATTTATCAAGGGTGCAGCCTGGGTTGGAAAACAGGCGAATGCGGTTGATGCAGAACCTGTGGAACGAAACCTGTCACCGGAAGAACCCTTTTCCGGGGTTGTTTTTAAAACCGCTTTTGACCGGTATGTTGGAAAACTGAATTATCTGCTGGTAGTGTCCGGAGTGTTTAAAAAAGGCCTGAAGCTGGTAAATAGTACCACTGGCAGGAAAATTCAAACCAGCCGTTTTTATATCATGAACGGCGATAAGACAGATGAAATTGAAGAGGCTTATCCTGGAGATATTGTTGTCCTGGAAAAGGTTGAGGATGTAGAAACCAATCAGACCATTTGCGACATAGACAATGTAGTTGTCTATGATCCTATTCCATTTCAGGTCCCACTGTATACCAACCGCCTCGAGCTGACCAATAGCAGCAAGGACAGTCGCATCATGGATGCCCTCAATAAAACGGTTATGGAGGATCCGACGCTGACTATGGAGTTCAACAATGAAACCAAAGAAATGCTCCTCTCCGGGATTGGTCTGCTGCATATCGATGTAACTAAGGAGCGACTCAAGAATATCTACGATGTTGAGTTTAATCTGGCACCACCCACTGTCGGTCATCTCGAAACCATCAAGGGCAAGGCGACAGTTCAAGGGAAATACAAGAAACAGAGCGGCGGGCATGGACAGTATGGCGATGTCCATATCACTGTCGAGCCCTTACCCAGAGACACCGGATTTGAGTTTGTCGATAAGATCGTTGGTGGGGCTATCCCCAGAAACTATATCCCCGGTGTGGAAAAAGGGGTTAAAGAGGCACTGCTTGCAGGCACACTGGGAGGATTTCCGGTGGTCGACGTGCGGGTGACTCTTTTCGACGGTACTTTTCACGCGGTTGATTCTTCTGATTTCGCATTTCAAAGGGCTGGTTCCATGGCGATTAAAAAAGCAATGCCCGAAGCAAAACCTGTGCTTCTGGAACCGATTATGGAGCTGGAAATAGATGTATTGGAAGCGGATGTGGGAAAAGTAACAAAGGATCTTTCCGGACGGAGAGGAAAGGTTAGCAATTACTTGCATAACGAATTTACGACAGTGATCCAGGCTGAAGCACCATTGTCAGAAATGATGGACTATACGCCCTCTCTACGTGGGATGACGGCCGGGTTGGGACTATACTCTATGAAATTGAAATCATACGAGATATTGGCTCAGAATCTGACGGATAAAATTATGGCAGCGCACAAATCTGAAGAGGAATAAATAAAACATATCCAGAGAGGGCTGTAAAGTTGCCTTCTCTGGGATATTATCTTCCCCCCTGCTCAATACCACACCGTTTGACCTCATCAAAAAAAGCCGCTCGGAACATTTTTGTGGCCGTAAATCTGCATTCAATGCTCTAGCACCTCGTCCTGTTTAACCCTGTAATTTGACATTCTGAATTTCCGATTCTGAACCGGTTTCAGGATGGGCATATCTTTTGAATTGATAAAATAAGAATTTCCATTAATCATTCCCGGGTCGGATAAGAAAAATATGTATAAATTTTCTCTGCAGATAGCTCTAAATGTAAGGGCGCGCCAGGAAAAGATGAGGATGAAGGACCTCGCAGAGAAGTTGGCGGTCGAGCATCACATCCAGAATCAGATAAATCAGATCAAGGAGGATACTCGGAATGCGGAATCTGGGATGAATCATGCGAAACAGGCCCAGACGTTTACCATCAGGCAATTGAAATCGCTTAGTGGATTCAAAGGGCGGATGAAATACACCCTGGCCCTGCGGTTGAAAGAGCTGGAAGCTGCAAAAAAAGAAGTCTTTGAAAAACAACAAGCATTGATTGAAGCCAGTAAGCTAAAGAAAACATTAGAGATTCTGAAAGAAAAGAATGAAAAAAGGTATTTGGAAAAAATTTCCACCCTGCAACGGAAAAATATGGATGAAATTGCCGGGAATCAGTTTGTACAAAATCTAAGGAATCGATGATAAAAAGTGATGTGTTGAAGAAATTGATGGTTGGACTAACTCTAATACTGGCAGTACAGTTGGGATCGCCGCCCGTCTACGCCATGTCAACAGTCAAAGGCTGGATCAACAAAATCAAACCGGGAACCTTTGAAACTGCTGACGCTACCGCCGATAGCATGGTTAGCAAAGCCAGGGTCTTTTCAGAATCTGAGATGAAGGTCTTGACCGCTCTTTCCGAACGGGAAGAATTGATGAAAAAAAAGGAAGCCCTGCACCAGCAGCGGGCAACCGAACTAAAAACACTTTCACAACAGATTGAACAGAAACTGGATCAGATACGGAAGCTGACGGCCGATTTCGAAAACAAACGGCAGCAGCGTAAAGAGATGGATGAAAAAGATATCTCCCAGATGGTTAAGCTCTATGAAACAATGGATCCTGAAAGAACGGCTGTGTTTTTCAACCAGATGGACCGTGTCACGGCAACGCACATTATAATGGGGATGAATCCCAGGAAAGCCTCGATCGTGCTGGAACTCCTGGATCCGAAAGTGGCAGTTGATATCACTGAGATGGTCACACGATTTAAAGCCGATCGGAGAAGTCTGACCGAGAATTGAAAGATGTGTTTAAACCTAACTTGAAAAGGAGGGTAAAAGCGGAATGGGCAGTGATTGATTAATAAATTGCATCCGCAAATCTACGATTTTCAGCCTGTCTCAAGTTGTAAACAGAGCAATATCCGGGCAGAAAAACGGTTTGATGAATGCGGCGGATTTCTTTCAACAATGTTGTTTCTATGCGCTAGGGCTATCAAGGATGAAAGCCGGCACAATATTCCAAGGCAGGAGAGAACGATGAATATATCCCAGACAGGTCAATCCCCTCAAAAGAACGCCACCAGCGATTCACAGCAGGTAACTTCAGGAATAACAGACAGTGAGGTTTTTTTAGATCAGCTGAACCTGGCAAAGCAGGGGACAGAGTGGTATATGGAAACTGGTGTGAAGAGTGACAAGGAAAGGATGAACGAAGAGCAGCAAGTAAAGAGAAAACAGACTGAGGATCTGGAGCAGGCGAAGAGAAGACAGACTGAGGATCTGGAGCGCGAACAAATTGTGGGCATGACCAGCCAAGCCTATATTGAACAGTTGAAACAATCAAGCATGATGGAATCTGCTCGCGTCGTCTCTGATGTGGAAAACCAGGCACAAACGCTGAAACATGTGGAGAAAAAACATCTCCATACTCCGGCCGTTGTGAAAGATGGAGAAAACGGTAAGGCTGACATTTTTTTTAATAAGATCATGACGGGTGAAATGGATGGAGCCAAAAAGGGCAACCTGGCCAAAGAGTCCGCCACAATTTCTGCCAACCTGGAATCAGATGAAACCAGATCTACCAGCCGCAGTCCGCTGGTGAAACCTGGTGAAACAGCAAATGGTGAATTGATGCAGAGATTTGATGCCAGCATGATCCGTGGTCTGAATACGCCTGCGTCTGCAAAAACAGGAGCACGAACACTGGATAAAGGGCTACCCGAATTGTCAAAAATAGCTGCGAACCAATCTTCAACCGGTAAAAACGCCGGTAAAAATGGTGCTGCAAAAATCACTTCATTTTCCAATATCAACGCTGATACCTCTCTTTCAAATCGAAGATCCGAAATCGGGATTAAAGCTGACGGTAACTCCGGTAAAGGTGCGGAACCCGTTAATGTCAAGGATGTTGTCGGTAATGTTAAATTCATGATCTCAAGTAAGACCAATGAAATGGTCATGAAGCTGGCGCCTGAGCATCTCGGAAAAATGGAAATCAAACTGAGGAAAGAAGGTGATAAATTAACGGGACGTTTCAAGGTCGACAGTCAGCAGGCAAAAGAGGCGATTGAATCGAAAATTCCCCAGTTAAAAGAAGCCCTCGCCGAGCATGGGGTCCATGTTGAAGAGTTCACTGTTATTATTAATGGGGAAGATGACTCTAACGGTGCATTTGCTTTTAATCAGGGACATGAAGGTGACGCGGGACAGTCCAGTGATACCGGTACATCCGAAAACGAATCCCGTTTAAATACTCAAACAGCTGAAAATACGACCAATGTTTCTTCAAGGAACACGTCCGGGCTGAATATATACGCATAACCCTCCCTAAGGATAAAGCATGAGTGTTGATACACAAAATGTTCTGTCGCAGGCACAGACTTCTCTGAGAAACAGGGCGACAACACCCTCTAAATCATCAGATTCTCTGGAAAAACAGGACTTTATGAATCTGTTTCTGACTCAAATGAGTAACCAGGATCCGGTTGACCCCATGGACAGTGGTGCCATGATGACACAGCTGGCCCAGTTGGGAACGATGGAGCAGCTTGAAAAACTGAATGGCCAGGTCAAGGAGCTGAATCTGACCCAAAAGGATATCTCCCGTTTTCAATCACTGCAATTCCTTGAAAAGGATGTCTTGACAGAATCAGACGGTATTGAGCTGGGTCATGGTAGTAGTAAACCGGTATATTATTCGCTGGAACAGGAGGCAAACAACATCCGTTTGTCTATTGAAGATGAAGACGGCAGTCCGGTCCTTTCAAAGCAACTGGGGCTCATGACGGCAGGAAAACACCAATACCTGTGGGATGGGAAAAACAACGAAGGTGTGATGATGCCAGACGGCAACTACAAAGTACGGCTATTAGCCTACGATACAAAAGGGAATTCTTCACCCCTGCAGATATTTAATTCGGGTCGCGTTGCACAAGTTGAGTACAGGGACGGGTTGCCCTGGATAAAAACCAAGCATGAAACCATGCCTGTTTCGAAAGTCAGAACCATCAATACCCTCTCAAACAGAACCTTTGGTAACGCCAGTCCGCTGCCTATCATGCAGGATTTGCCAACCAAAGGGATGATTGTCAATGGCACGGATGACAAGCTGATAAAAAAATAGACCGGGTTTTAAACCCAGGGAGCGATGGTTGATCGAACCTGAAAAGGGCCCAAGTTTAATATTGGAGTAAGTCGATGAAATTAATTAAGGAGAATAGGTTATGATTGGTTCTTTATATTCCGGTGCAAGTGGCGTTCAAACACATTCTGAAAGTATGACCGTAACCGGTAGCAACATCGCTAATGTAAATACAATTGGATACAAGCACAACAGAGTTAATTTTCAGGATTTGCTTTCAACTTCAGTCGGCGGCGATACCAAAATCGGACAGGGAGTGACGATTGGAAACATCCAGAATGTGCATAAGCAGGGATCGTTTGAAGCGACAGAAGTGGAAACAGATGTGGCTATTGATGGAAACGGTTTCTTCTCTCTGAGGGACGAAGCAGGGAACCTGTATTACACTCGTGCCGGGCAGTTTGCGTACGATAAGAACGGATTTCTGACTAGCCAGGATGGAAAATTTCTGCAGGTAAAAGATGTAAATCTAGATACCAATGAGAGTGTGGGTCCCCTGAAAAACATTAATATCCTGGATCAGATTGATCCGCCAATACAAACCGGGGATGGTATTAAAGAGGGTACCGGGGTTAGTATTAAGGCCAATTTAGATACCAACAGTAAAATTATTGATGTGGCATTAGACTACGACAATGTCCGTACGGAGATGTATAACTTCTCGACTTCGGTAACGGTATATGACTCAAAAGGCAACGAACACGCTGTCGATGTTGTGTTTCGGAAACTGGAAGACAAACCTGAAGATATCGACCCGGCGACTGGCCAACCGATACCCGGGACGGCTATTCAAAACAACTGGCAATGGATGGTACTGGCACCTGGCGACATATTAGAAGGTGGTGTCCCCGGTGTGATGAAAGCAATGGGAGGGGGATTCCTGGAATTTAGCGATGACGGACGACTGATCAGCGATACGCCTGGTTTGATTCAAACACCCCCTTTGCCTCCGGGAGCACCTCCGGGAACAGAGCCTCCGCCACCAGAGATGATTCGTCAACCCATCGTACCGGATCAACCGTCACAAATTGATTTTAATTTTGTTGATGCCGGCCCGAATCCCCAGAAGATAGGCTTTAAATTTGGTAACGGCAGTAATCCGGATGACCCGACAGACATCCGTACGGGTATGGACGGACTGACTCAATTTGCTTCGGAGTCCAAGATCATTGACGCCATGGCGGATGGTATTAAATCCGGGAAAATAGAAAGTATATACATCAGAACAGACGGGACGATCGATGGAGCCTTTGATTCAGGGAGGGTGAAAGCCTTGGGTAGACTGGCGTTGACAGATTTCAAAGCAAGGGAAAAACTCCAGATCAAAGGAGAGAACCTGTATGCCATGACTTTCGAATCAGGTCCGGCCATCGTAAATGATCCGAATAAAGCAGGCATGGGCACTGTGAATTCCAAGTCACTGGAACACTCAAATGTTGAACTGTCCCATGAGTTCGTGAATATGATCGAAGGACAACGAGCGTTTCAGGCAAACGCCAAAACGATCACCACCAGTGATGAAATCCTGGCGGATCTCATCCAGATGAAGCGATAAAATAAGCGCGATGACTAAAGCAGTACGCTGACAGAATCTCCGTTGTGTATCCGCTGAATCGCTTTTGCGAAAATGGGTGCCACGGACAGGACAGTGATCTTTTTACAGATATTCGTTTTTTCATCCAGTGGAATCGTATTGGTCACAATCAGTTCATCCAATGAGCTGCTGTTGATCTTTTCCAGTGCGTTTCCACTCAATACCGGGTGCACCACTGCCGCCCGGATAGTTCTTGCGCCATTTTCTTTCAGAAAATCAGCCGCCTTGCACAAAGTTCCCGCCGATGCGACTTCATCATCTATAATCAATGCGTGTTTGTCTTCAACGTCTCCAATCAGATGGGTCGGAATCACAGTGTCTGAGTTCCCCATGCGACGCTTGTCAATGATGGCCATTGGCAGATTCAGGCGGTTTGCATACCGACCGAGATGTTTAGCTTCCCCCACATCCGCCGCGACAATCACAAAATCGCTTAAATCCTGTTTTTTTAGATAGTTACAGAAAACATCAACTGCCAGCAGTTGGTCCACAGGGACATCGAAGAACCCTTGAATCTGGTGAGAATGAAGCTCCATCAACAAAAATCGGTCTGCGCCAGCTGTTTGCAGTAGTCTGGCCATTAACTTAGCTGCGATGGATATCCTGGGTTGGTCTTTTTTATCAGATCTGACGTAAGGGTAATAGGGTAAAACCGCGGTCACTCGTGCGGCTGAAGAGTGTTTCAATGCATCCAGCAATAAAAAGGTCTCCATAATATTGTCACTGACAGGAGGGCATGATGATTGGATGACGAATACGTCCTCCTCCCTGACATTATCCAGAATCTTAACCAGCATGTTTTGATTGCTGAAGAAAACCGTTTCAATAGGTGATAACTCACAGGCCATGTGTTCGCATATATCGAGGGCGAATTTTTTGTGGGAACTGCCGCTGATGATTTTCAAATTGCCTAACATAGAGTGTCCAAATTGGGAAAGTGACCATTAACAATGATTGACGGATATGCAAAGAGGCTGTTCAAATCCACGCTATTTAGATTCAAAGCCTTTTGTAGATGCGCCACTATTTATCATAGAAAGAAATAACCCTGACGGCCTTGTTAGGTGCCAGGAAAACCCGAATCTCGTCCCCAAGCTGGGTGGTTATGACATCGGGTTTGGAATCGAAAGAGAGAATGTACTCCTCCCCCTCAGGAACCATCATCAGCTCATTTCGACTTGAAACGATACCTGAAGAAAATTCCAATGGGCGTTTCAGGTTTGGAAACAAAACCCGGAATCCAAATGCGTCGATATCATTACTGAAAGGGCTTCCACCGGCATTGTAATGCCAGGCGTGACTGCCCATCCCGGTGCAGCAGAGAATACCGGAGCAATTGAAATCCTGCTCGACTCCAGATTGATGCACAGTGATATCACAGGTCTGATACGATATCTTTTGACCATAATAGATATCATTGACACAGTAACGGTCAATCAGTTTCTCGTTGATTTTGACCTGTAGACGGTTCCATTTGTCAATGAAAAAGTTACCATTTACCAGCCGTTGCAGGTGCTTTTCAAGATTGAGGCGATTGGTCGATGTCAGGGCACCAAAGCTTCCCAAACCCGCTTTGGGATTGTGATCAGAGTTCATTCCCAACAGAATGGAATTTTCAAATTGTTGAGCACAGGACAAAAACGTCCCATCACCTCCGCAACTGATAATCAGGTCGTCTGCTGTTGGTTCGATGGTACCGATGTCTTTTTCTGGAATATAGTGGATCTTCAAGTTCAATCGATTGGAGAGGGTCTTCAGCTTTTCGATGAAATGCACCTGATTGTCTCGGCTCTCCTTGATCTGCTCTATTTTTGATCCGTTCAGGCGATTGAACAGGGTCTGTCGAAGATCAGAGGAGTTGTGATAATCGAACTCCGACAGTTTGATGATGCAAAAGATGTTTTGAAAACGGGACATGGGGTTATTTGAATGCAAGAAATGTTTAATTACCGCCTGCGTGGTAGCGGAAATCAGCAGAATATTTCATTCGCCCTTCCCGGTTCGCCAGACCTAAGGGATCGTTCAAAAATAACTTCACATAATCTATTTACAAGGGGATCGTTAAAAAATAACTTCACTTAATCTGTTTGAAAAAGTCCCAAAAGCCGGACATTTTGCAAACAGAATGTGAATTAATTTTTTAGCCGACCCTGAAGTCATGAAAACTTTGGACATTTTGCAAACAGAATGTGAACTAATTCTTGAGCCGACCCTAAATCAGAAAATCCTTGAGCTTCGCCATAAAAGATTTTTTCATCGGCGAGCTGTCTTCCTTCGATATAGCTGTGAACTCTTCCAACAACTCTTTTTGTCTCCGGCTGAGATTGGTGGGAATCTCAACCACAATCCTGATGTAAAGGTCCCCTAGTCCACTCCGCTGTAGTCGAGCAATTCCCTTGTTTTTCAAGCGGAAGATTTTGCCGTTCTGAGTTCCCGCCGGGATTGTCAATCGAGCTCTTCCTTCCAGTGTCGGGACCTCGATATCGGAACCGAGTGCGGCCTGGGTGATACTGATTGGAATTTTACAATGAATATCATAATCGTCCCTTTCGAAAATCGGGTGTTCCAGGACGTTAATAATCAAGTAAAGGCTTCCGCGTCTGCCGCCGTTAGAACCCGCCTCGCCTTCTCCTGTGAGTTTGACACGGGCTCCGGTGTTGATTCCAGCCGGGATATTGACTTTCAGCTTTTTCTTGATGTTAACCCGTCCTCGGCCGTTGCAGCGCGGGCACGGTGACTTGATAAGTTTTCCAGTACCTCGACACTGGCTACAAGTGGTTGAAACACTGAAAAAACCCTGCTGAATGCGTTGTTGTCCGGTTCCTGAGCAGACCGGGCAGACTTCAATGTCTTTCGAAGATCGGGCACCAGAACCACCGCAAGAGTCGCAGAGATCCATGCGGGGGATGACCAGTTCTGTGGAGTAACCAAATGCCGCCTGCTCAAATGTCAAGTCCATATTGTAGGTCAAATCAGCACCTGGTTGCCCCCTGGAGCCTGGACGGCGGGACGAACCCCCAAAAAACTCTGAAAAAACATCGCCGAAAATATCGCCAAATCCAGATCCCTGGAAGGGGTTTCCACCGCCACCGCCCATATTTTCGGCCGCATGGCCGAACTGGTCGTATTGAGCGCGGCGCTGGCCATCTGAAAGAACTTCGTAAGCAGCGGAAGCCTCCTTGAACGAAGCCTCAGCCGCTTTATCGTCGGGGTTGCGATCCGGATGGTATTTCAAAGCCAGTTTTCGATAGTTTTTCTTTATTTCATCGGCTGTGGCAGAGTTGGATACTCCTAACACATCGTAATAGTCACGTTTCGACAAGTTGACTCCTGTTTTTGTCGGTCAATGCGGAATTTGAATAAGTAAACCTGATGCGCAGCCCGGGATAGCTGGTAGAACCGCTAGATATCCGGGGCTTCACAGAAGGACCGGTTCAGGAACCGGTCCCGAGATCACTCATCCTTGATCTCTTCAAAATCGGCATCAACGATGTCGTCGTCATCCTTACCCGGTTCATTTTGGGCACCTTCGCCATCAGCGGATTGAGAACCATCTGCCTGTGCCGGATCGCCTTCCTGTGATCCCTCTGCATTCTTGTAAATGCTCTCAGATGCTTTGTGGAAAGCCTGGGTCAGTTTTTCGATTCCGGCTTTTAAGGCTTCGGTATCCTCACTCTCAATGGCTGCTTTCAATTCTGTTACGGCTTCATTGATCGCTGCCTGTTCATCTTCAGGGATTTTCTCTTGATTTTCCGAAAGCGTCTTTTCACTCTGATAGACCAGGGAATCGGCCTGATTTTTCAAATCGATGGCTTCTCGCTTCTGCTTGTCAGATTCGGCATGCTGTTCTGCGTCCTGAACCATGGATTCAATTTCCTCTTCGGATAGTCCGCCAGAGGTTGTGATTTGAATTTTCTGCTCTTTTCCGGTTCCCAGATCCTTGGCGGAAACATGCACGATTCCGTTGGCATCAATATCAAAGGTCACCTCGATCTGTGGAACACCACGAGGAGCCGGCGGAATTCCCACCAGTTCGAATCGGCCCAGAGTTTTATTGCCGGCCGCCATCTCTCTTTCACCCTGGAGTACGTGAATGCTGACTGCGGGTTGGCTGTCTGTAGCGGTCGAAAACACCTGGCTTTTTTTGGTCGGGATGGTCGTGTTGCGCTCAATCAGCCGGGTGGTTACGCCGCCAAGGGTTTCAATACCCAAAGAAAGTGGTGTGACGTCCAGTAACAGGACATCCTTGACGTCTCCAGTCAAGACTCCCCCTTGAATTGAAGCGCCAATAGCGACAACTTCGTCCGGATTGACACCTTTATGAGGAGGCTTGCCAAAAAAGTTTTCAACTGTTTCGGAAATTTTCGGCATGCGGGTCATGCCACCAACAAGAATCACATCATTGATATCACTGGTTGTTACACCAGCATCTCGCAGTGCTGCTTTCATCGGTTCCAGACATCTTTCGATAAGATCTTCTACCAGTTGCTCAAGTTTTGAGCGGCTGAGTTTGATATTCAAATGTTTTGGTCCGGAAGCATCTGCAGTAATGAAAGGAAGATTGATTTCGGTTTCGGTAGAGGAGGAGAGCTCGTGCTTGGCTTTTTCGGCACCTTCTTTCAAACGTTGCAAGGCCATTTTATCGCCACGAAGATCTATGCCGTAATCCTTCTTGAACTCATCAGCAAGGAAATCGATAATTCGTTGATCAAAATCTTCTCCACCCAGGTGGGTATCACCGTTGGTTGATTTCACTTCAAAAACGCCATCACCGATTTCCAGGATGGATACATCAAAAGTTCCCCCCCCCAAATCGAAAATGGCGATCAGTTCTTCACCCTTTTTATCCAGACCATATGCCAGCGCTGCGGCCGTAGGCTCATTGATTACCCTGAGGACATTAAGCCCGGCTATTTTGCCCGCATCCTTGGTTGCTTGTCGCTGGGCGTCGTTGAAGTAGGCCGGACAGGTGATGACTGCATCATTGACCTCTTCTCCCAGATAATCTTCTGCTGTTTGTTTCATTTTTTGCAGAATAAATGCTGAAATTTCAGCTGGTGAATAGTGCTTATCATCCACATCAATCTGGGCCAGTCCGTTAGACGCTTTCGATATTTTGTAACTCAGTGTGGACTCGTCTTCTTTTACGGTCGCTGCACTATGTTGCCGGCCGATCAGTCGCTTTGCTGCGTAGATTGTTTTTTCCGGGTTGGTGATCGCCTGACGTCGGGCAACCTGGCCGACAAGCCTTTCGTTTGAATCAGTAAAAGCCACAACCGATGGCGTTGTCCGTGCGCCTTCTGCATTCGTGATCACTTTAGGATCACCTCCCTCCATAACGGCAACACATGAGTTGGTTGTTCCCAAATCAATACCGATAACTTTTCCCATTTTTTTCTCTCCAGATTAGTGTTTGAACATGAGGATAAGATCTTGTATTTTAAACTATTTCTTGTCCTTGCCAGTATTTGGCCATGACAGGGCCATCTATTTTTTCTTAACTACTTGCACCATAGCCGGGCGTATGACCCGATCGTGAAGGATATAGCCTGCTTGAAATACCGCGGCAATATGATCAGGTTCAATCTCATCGGTGTCGATCACTCCCATGGCTTCATGCTTATTAGGGTCGAAAAGTTCACCCTTGGGAACAATCCGCTCAATATTGTTTTTTCCCAGGGCTTCATAAAACAACTGCTTTGCCATCTCGATACCGGCCACAAATTCTTTCAGTGACTCGTTTTCTTCTTCCTGAGCCTGCTCGATGGCACGTTCGAGGCTGTCCATTCCTGCAAGAAGATCGGAAACAAGGGCTTGATTGGCAAATTTAAAGCGATTCTGCATCTCCTGGGTGTTTCTACGTTTGAAATTTTCAAATTCAGCCACCAGACGAACATATTTGTCATTCATCTCCATGTATTTCTGTTCCGGAGTCAACACTTGCTCGACATCAGCCTCTTTTTCACTAATCTCCTCAGCCTTGGTGTTATCTGAATCCGCTTCCTCCACCTGTTCGCTTGTGTCGGACGCACCTTCCGGAGTTTCTTCAGCACTCTTCTCCGCTTCAGTTTCGTCTACCGGAGTATCCTGAGTTTTGATCTCGACTCTGTCATCCGTAGTTTCAGCTTTTTCCTGTTTGTCTTCTTTATTCTCTTTTAACGACATATTTCTTTTAGTATTGATTTACTTCATTGTGGGTTTACCAGTTATATATAAGCTTACGATGCGTCACTATTGAACCGAAGCCGTCACTGAACCAGCGTTTCCGGGTTTCATTCCTTTCTCGGCGCTAGCCTAAAAACTGCGTTAGCACGTAAGAAAGCTTCTGTGTGGAATAGTCGATTTCGGAAATGATTTTCGGATAGTCCATCCGAGTCGGTCCAATAATACCCAAACTACCAAGCAGATAATCGCTGCTGCCATATGTTCCTGTAATGACGCTGCATTGATTGAGCCCGTCATAGCTGTTCTCATTTCCAATCCGAACCTGGATGCCGTCTTGATCCATCACGCTGACAAGTGTCTCAAATAGTGCCTTTTTATCGTCCAGTACCTTGAAAACAATTTTTAGTCGTTCTTGATTACTAAACTCGGGAAATGAGCACATTTTTGAGCGGCCAAGAATGAAGACGTCATTTTCAATATCTGTACTAAAGGCTTTCTTCCCAATCCGAATCGCCTGGATGAAGGTATCATCGAACTCGTCTGTGTTTTCGGATATGGTTTCAATCAGGGAGTTTCTAATGTCAAGAATCGTTAGTCCGGCAAACATATCACAAAGCAGATCCTTGATCTTGTCCAGCATTCCCTGATCCGGACATTCACGCAGATGAATGATCTTGTTTCTGACCATCCCGACCTGTGTAATGAGGACGATCAGCAGCTGCTTTTCGTTGAGTTTTATCAGCTCCATCGTTTTCAACTTCGAAACAGCCGGCTGAGGTGAAATAATAATGCTGGTGCAATCTGTCGCCTTGCAAAGATCCTCGGTAATCTCGATCAGAATGTCCTCCAGGCGTTGTACCTGTTTGTCGCTTTGCTCATGTTCCAGTGTAGGGAATCCTGCGGTACTCGGAGCCTCAAAATTCAATATCCGATTGATGTAATATCGATATCCTAAATCCGTTGGAATCCTTCCTGCCGAAATATGCGGCTGCACAATCATCCCCATTTCCGATAAATCAGACATGATATTACGAATCGTTGCCGCTGAAATCTTGAATTCTATTAACTTGGTTAAAACCCTTGATCCAACAGGCTCTGCGGTCTTTGTATAGTGTTCAACAATCAATCCCAACACTAATTCGGCTCGTTTATCCATAGCTATCGCACTTTAATGATATCTTCAAACCCCGATGTCCTCAAACTCACCGGAACGTTCTTCTCTACTGATTCGCAGAGTATTAGCACTCTTCATGAGTGAGTGCTAATACTCTCATTTTTTTCTAGTCTTGTCAATCGGTATGCATGACAGAAATTGTCTTTTCACATGCATCCTATAGTATCTCATAGATCATGATGACTAGTAAAATTAAAATCGGTGAAAAGGATTTATTAGATTGAATAGTAACATGAATTAATGTAGGTGAGTTATGATGCCAGTCAAAAATAGTCCGGCTGATTCCGGAGAAAATGTCAGGATGCCGTATCGATTTTCAGGGGGCACTGATATGAAGAATTTGCCTTCTGCCAAGTTATTTTTGTACGATCCCTAAGTGTGTCGGACTGTGACCTGGACAGATTCAGGAACTGTGATTTTTTCGATTTTCTGGAGAAGATGCGACTCCAGCGGGAGATTCATTTCTCTCTGGAAAATCTGCTCATCGTTTTCCTGATTAATCGGGACCGGAACGACGTTTATTGGCAGCGATCTGTTTTTATAGCAAACTGTGACCAGTCGGTTGATAAAAGTCTCTAATTTCTCTTGATCTTTAGCGCTCAGGATCAGTTGATAGGTTGAAACGGGTGCCGGTTGTTTCTGGGTTGTTTTTTTTCCA